>MDTG01064199.1_pt1 | contig 10189 bp, 17 predicted proteins | sample 811421 | NCBI WGS metagenome assembly MDTG01 (sample SAMN05326645, study PRJNA326480) | marine metagenome | isolation source: seawater | place: Pacific Ocean: South East | collected 2011 | reverse complement strand
TAATACTAACTTATAATTAACAAACTTACAATATTTATATTAGTCCAAGACATTAAAGCTAAAAAATATGGGAACAGAAGCAACAAGATTAAACTCATAAATCCAAGGTTCTATGGAAAATTATTTAGAGTTCAGAGCATAGATTTATAGGAAAGTTCCTTTTTGATATGCCGTAAGATAAATGATTCAACAAAGCATTTACCAAATTGAAAATGCTCAATCGCCAGCAATAGCAAGATAATTTTATAAAATAAGGCAAGATCTATAAATGGTTAATCACACCAATGAGAACATTCAATATTTACCACGATCATTTTGTTCTGTTTATAAAGCTTTACTTTTGAATATTGGTTAAGCAATGAATCAAAATGAAACTTCTGTTTACAACAAAAAATGAATCTCTCTAAAATTCTTGCGATTTGTATCGTATCTATATTCATCCTTTCAGCATTTGCTGGATTATTTGGAACTCTATTAAATTCCTAGTATCAACAAGAAATAATAACTTTTAACCATTGCTTGAGATTTAGTATTTCACTTAAATCAGACGAAGAAGAGTACAAGGTACTATTTAAAAACCGAAAGAGTTGATATCTTTTACAACTAAATAAAAAGCTTTATTGGATTTTTGTCTTAATTTTAGGTTCAAAAACAGCGCCATTACATATCATCACAGATAATACTTCCTTGCTTTGATCATCAATATTCATAACAGCTTTGATTTGACTCAAAGATACAGATGTTTTTTTTAAGCAACGATTCCAGCTAGAAGCTTGCTTGAACAAAGGAATTAACTGAATAGAAACTGTAGCAAGACAAGCTGATATAAGTCCTAACAAGATTTTAGAGGGCGCATCTATCATTTTTATACTCAAGATGACTAACTAATAAAACTATTAAAACAGATCAAGGGTTCACTTTTACTCACACCTTCCAAATAACGAATTATCTAAATAACTAAACTGATGAAATCATCTGGCAATAGATTAGATCTGTGCTCAAAGGGCGAATATTGATTAAATATATAATTAATATATTAATCAATTGACTGCCACTTACCCACTGTAAATTCAAGGAATCGATCAACATCATTTTCAGGACAGTCAGTATTGCTTTTGAGCTCACGACATGCTTCTGTGATTTTATTAAAACAATCTCTGACGTCCCCATTCTTTTCAATTGCATCAAAGATTTGTCTGTCTGTAAAAGCCATTTTCAAATAAGTACTATTTCATTAGAATATTTTCATTGAGTTTTTTTTGCAATTCTCATTAGAGAAAATGAAGAAAAAAAGTTCGCATTAAATTCATTCGGACAATTAGTACAGATAATTAATCAAGTTAGCAGTCAACGAGTTAAAGCTAAAGCCCAATTAGGAGAAGATGAGTTAAACCCTAGAAAATCCTTTGTAGAAGAAGAATTACATTTAGCAACTATTCCATTAGTAGGAAGACTTGAAAACAATTCGTTCTTTATCCATTGAGAATGCCATTTTTTAACCTGCTTAGGATCCTCTGTTCTTAGGGTTATAGGAACCTCAAACCCCCATTCTTGAAGTTGAGTCAAATCTGACAACTCATCACTTTTTGAAGAGAAGATTTGAAATGCCAAAAAGGAAAGTGACGAATCAACTTTAGGCTGCTTACTTGAGTTCGGGATAATTTTCTCTGTTGAGATTTTAGGACTAAAAGTCGGAGTATATAAAATACCCTCTAATTCAACTTCAACTTTTAATGATTCATCAATGCTTAATGGAATAGTATTAACAGTTCTAATTATTTCAATAATTTCAGGATTATCTCGAGAATATGCATCTACTAATTGTCCATATTTGTATCTAAGACCAATAGCGGTTCCTTCAATTTTTGGTTGAACGACCATAGTTGTTCCCCCTGGTAATTTTGAACACCAGTTAGAAAAACAATTCTTGTCTAATCCAAGTAGTCTCATATATATATCATTAGGAACATGTTGGGCAAAGTTGCTTCTTTAACTTTTTTTCTTAAGGAATCAAAAAAATTAAGAAGGTATGCGTATTAAAAAGAAAAAGATCGGATAAATCTATTTTCATTATCTATCGTATAAAAAAAATTAAATTACAATTAATGCAATAAAGCTTGTAAATCTAGAAGGCTAGTCTGCAATCACTTCTTGGGAATAGCTCTAACTATATTGTTTCTGTTTAGATCATTCAATATTTAATGAACCTATACACAGTTTTTTGAAAGTAAAGAAATCAATCAAGATATTAGTATTTTCATAAAAATTCAGTATTTATTCTCATGTCTACATCTAATATATGACATATTTTATGTAGGCATTAGGCCTTGTATGACAATATTAGAGAAATATCCAGAGAATATACCCTGGGATTTGAATATAGATCATCGTAAATACAAATCAATTCAATGGATGCTAACTAAAGCTGACATTGTGTATACATTTACTAGAAGTCGTATCGACGATAAATATGTATATATTCAAAAAAACGATGGAACAAGAAAAGCATTTAAAGAATACGAAGCTAGATTCACATATCAACGATTATTTGACGAGGGCTATTCTTTGGCTGCAGTTTCCTGATTAAAAAATAATTCTTGACGTTGAAGATCATAAGTGTAGGCTAAAAGATAGAGTCACTTTCAATACATGCCAAGGGTAAAAAGAGAAAAGTATCCAGAAAAAGCTCCATGGGATTTAGGACCATTATCTGAGCATAAATCTCAGGAATGTTGGAGGCTAGTAAGAGGAGCTGAAATTGTTATTTTCGCTAGAAAGGGTGAAGATAATCACTATTTCATTATGCAAAGAGACGATAAAGAGCCAATTGAAATTCTCGCATTCCAGGCAAGGCTCACATACCAACAACTTTTAGACAAAGGTTTTAAACTTGAAGTGTCTTAAATTTATTGATAAAAAGATATTCACTTATTAAAAATATTATGACTGAATTAGAAGAACTAGAGGATTTAGTTGGCAGTATAGATGACATAGAAACTTACGGAATAGAACCTGACTTTAGTTCACTCGGATTAGAGCCAGCAGACGTATTAGGTTTTTCATCAGAGGAAGAATTAGAAAAAGCTATTAAACTGCTTACAGTAGAAATAAATCATAAACATTATTTTTTATTTGACCTCTAAAAAGAAACTATAAAAGTATCAAGTTTAATTCAAAACTTTATCAAGGCCTGACCTCTTCAACAATATCTGTTTCAGAGTTAACTACTGGGCCAGACCATATTGACCATAAGAAAAGGATCGTCACAGGGCAAAACAACATTCCAATAAAGGGTGATAGATATTTAATCCAATAGATCTTATTTTCCATTTCTGTATTTAAGAAGTGCAGAAATTAATTCCAATGAACTCAGACCCCGTTTAATCTTTATTTTAAGCATAATAAATCAAAACTATAAACAAAAGATTTGAAAGGAATTAATAATTTAGAAGTTTAACCAATAATAGACAATATAGTGTAAGTATTATAAATGAAGATCATTTATTATAGATATTAATGGCGAAATACGAATCTTTAAATTTATAACTTTTAAAAAACCTAACGAAAAAAAATTGAAAAAGATACTCAGGAAATAATTGATAGGACTTTCTAATTAGCATTTTTGAAGCATATCAAAACATTGCCTACACAATGTCAATCCTTTTCTTTTCCAGTAGGGCTCTGAAAAGATTTGGCTACAGAGTTGACAATGAAATGTAGTTTGCATGGTCAGAACAATAATTTAAGTTCAATCCCAATCCGTATCCTCGAGGAGAGAGGAGTAATCTGTGATATCAAAGAATGTATCTTCGTTTAGAAGATCGTCGACTTCTGCCCGAAGCCAATAACTTAAAGCCATTTTAGTTAGAAAGTAGAAATAAAAAGATAGAAGTAATAAGTTGCTCCTAAATCAAAAAGATTTGGGACAAACTTATCGTTAAAAAACACATAAATATGTGTTTTATTAGCTCGGGAATTGTTAAACGAAACCTGGAATAATCTGACCAGTTGACGCATATGCACCGATAAGAGCGATGCATCCAAAAAGAGCTGCGTAGCCATTAAGCTTTTCAGCAATTACTTTTTCTGGATCAATGTTTCTATTGCTAATATTTTGATTAGTCATTAAACAATCCCAGGAATAATTTGACCGGTTGTTAAGTAAGCACCAATAAGGGCCCAACATCCAAAGAAGGCAGCATATCCATTGATTTTTTCAGCGATTACTTTTCCCTCTTCGACTCTTGGAGTCTCTTGTATTTGTTTTTGCATTAAACGACACCAGGGATAAGTTGACCAGTTGTTAAGTAGATACCTGTGAGAAGGACGAAAGCCAACATTGCTGGTCTTCCAATACTTCTCTCTAAGATGGTTTTGTTAGATGTTTGCATAATTAAATGATTAGAAAATACCAGGTATGATTTGACCTGTTGTTGTGTACGAAATTAATAGGCTGATAATGCCAATCATCGCCCAACGTCCATTTGTTTTTTCTGCCTCTTTGGGATAGTTGGTGTAATTTTCAACCAACTGAGGAGGAGTTTCGCGAGCAAATATGTTTTGCTTGCCGTACTCAGTTATTACTTGAGAAGAAGATGTCATTTTCTAAATGTCTCTTAAAAAATGCCAGGAATGATTTGACCGGTTGTCGCGTAAGCGCCAAAGGCGGCAACGAAACCAAGCATCGCAGCCCATCCATTAAATTTTTCTGCTTCAGGAGTCATTGTTTGATAGAAGTAAATTTGTAAACAAATGTAAACGAAATATTAAACTATGTAAAGCTATCGTTGTACGGCTTGCCACCTAAAAAAAAATGATGTAAAGATAGTTAGCTTGAATGTCACTTTTAATAGGGGTTTTTCTTATTAAATTACTAAAACTCTAAGAAAAATTTATTCAAATTACATTAAAAAAAAGCGTAACACTAGTGTCACCCTGCATGAATTGATACATTCAAATTTATTATTCAACTGTAGAAGAATTCAATTTCCTTAGTTCTTAAACCATCCCAACCTGCGTTAATCAAGCGTGAATTTAAAGTATCTTTATCAAAATGTTTGGCACCAGTTTTGACTATTCGATTACGCATTGATTTCTTAACTCCACTTCTTTTTCTTGCATTTTCTTTATCCATTACTTCTCTATAAAGAGTTAGCATTTCTAAAGGAATAGGAGTCCCATCAAGATCCAATCCAGCCTCTATGGCTTTATCAATAGCATTAGGGCCAGAAAAATCCATAATAAAAAAACGTAGTTCAAATATTTTCCTATCGAATCTGCCATTTTCAAAATATTAAAAAAAAATAAACTCAAGAAATATTAATTTAAGCGATATATCACTGAAAGGTTATTAGCTGGCATCTCAATTATTTGGTCATGTTCAAATCCATTTTTAAATGCAATTTCATGAACACTGTCTAATTGACGAAGTCCCCAAAGAGGATTCTTAAGTTTTAATGATTGATCAAAAATTAAATTACTTTCAGGATTTTCTATATCATTCCTGAAAAAAGGTCCATATAACATCAAAAATTGATTTGTATCTAAATAATTTTTTGATTCTTCAAATAAAGCTTTCGTGCAACTCCATGGTGAAACATGAATCAGATTTATACAAACAATCCCTTTAATAAGAGATTTAAATTGTTTGATAATTGGCCAAGGCCTTTTTTCTACATCAATATCAAGTGGTTTTGGCATCTTCAGGGATAGACCATGATGACCAATCCAAGAATTAATACTTTTTCTATTTACTTCTTCTCGATCGCTAGTTTGCCAAATAATTGAAGGGAAAGAGTTTTGAAAATACACTCCATGCTCTCCACTTCCACTTGCTATTTCTAACAACACACCATCATCAGGAATGTAATTCGTCAAGACAGCTGCAATAGAATCTCTATTTTTAATAGTTGCAGGAAACACAAGTCGATCATCAAAACGTGAATGTTCCATCAATTAATAGTCACAAGGTCTGAACTTTTAAAATTATTTTGAGGCCTATCTCTAGTAATATCATTAATAACAAAAACAATCATTATCAGCAAAGGGAGCAGAAATGCAGATGCTGCAACCATGCCGAAAATCTTTCTTGAATTTACTAATGGTTTTTTCATTAATGGGTCTCCACATTGGCCGCAAATAAAGACACCTTCACTATTAATCTTATGAATCCGATAACGAGCAGAGCAGAAAGGGCAATAATATCTACTCATTCTGATTTAAATAAAAGTGGGATATATTAATTATGCAACAAACTCAATTGAATAATTGCAGTTTTATAGCATGAGTATAGATAACATAAATTTTGACCACCTTTTAAATAATCTGGAGAAGACATCATTTAAAAACTCAATTTTTAATTATGAACCTGGTAGAAGAGCTTTTTTATCATTAGGTAAAGGGAGTGTAAGCAAATGGTTAGATACACTACTTCCCAATACAAGATTAATTTTAGAACCAAAGATAATTGGTGAAAGCATAGGTATTCAATATATAAATGGCAAAATAAATAAAGCCATAAATAAAAATAGTGAAGACATAACAGAAAAAATAAATTCTCAAAAAAGTGTTCCGAAATGTATTTTGATAAAAGAGAGAATAGAAATACGAGGAGTTCTATACGAACCTAAACAGAATAAAACTGAACCTATAAATATAAAAATAAATTCACAAAAGAGGCATAAAATAAAATTCTGCGTTTTTCATATATTTCACTGCAAAATCAATCATTTTCAAGCTCTTCAAGAACTAAAAAATCTTAATTTCGAAACACCTGAAACTCAATTTACAAAGTTCATTTCAGATATTGAACTTTATCGTCAATACTGGAAAGAAGAAAAATTATTTCAAAGTTATCCAACAAGCGGATTAGTCTTAAAAATCAATTCTAGAAAATTGCAGAACCAACTTGGAGAAAATAACATATCAAGAAATTGGGCATACGCCATTAATTAATGATTTTATCTACAAGCCAAGATTTACCAGAGATACAGGGAGGAGTCGAAATAGATTCTCCTATAGGGATATTGATTTTAACAATAGGTATACTTTTTACAGTAGGTATACCATTAATAATGATTTTAAAAGGTAAAAAAGAATAAACCTATAAGTTTGTGTTTCTATTTTTGATAATGAATAATTGTTGGTAACAAAACAATAAAATACAAGCTTTGGAATTATATTAAAATCTTTAAAGTAATATTTAGGATAGAAAATATATGAATATCAATAACCAAATTTCAATAACCAGTATCATTTATTTGATTAGACGGTTTAGGTTTGAGAGACTTCGATCTATAATGATTTTCCTTACAGGAATAATTTTACTACCTATTCAACAAGCCGAATCTGAAGAGATATTTCTCAAATGTACAGGCAAATTTGAAATAAATAGGGGTGAATTAATCAAGCCAGACTGGGAGACGAGCTATCTAACAATTAATCTGGATGGATTAAAATCTGCTATTGATGATAAAGGAGTAAAAAATATAGGAAGTACTATGATACGAAGAAATAAATACACTATTACTTATAAAGACAATACCAACAGAATAAAATCCAAATATAAAATAGATGGAATTCATGGTACATATATAGTTGAGTACCCACAAAAAAATAGAATTTTGATAGGTACTTGTCAAAAAAGCAGGGGATAAAAGTAAACTCGAAAACAAAAAAGTGTTTTCAATTCTCATATTATTGCTTAAATATCTACAAATTACTTATTAGATTTATGATCTAGCCCTTGCGCCTTTCGATTTTGAGAAATACCTCCTACACCAAGCAAAAGAAAGATAAGATAAAGGGATAACGTAGTAATTAAAGTTATTACCGCAATAGATGCGAAATTCATTTAAGAAATATTTATGTGTAGTAGATAGTTTAACAAAAGTATTAATTTTTTTTATTTAAGAAAAAACTACAGTAACTCCACTAATCAAAATACCAAAGGTGATTATAAAAATTGGAAGAACTTTAATTTGTTTGTTATCCATAGGAATAATTTACTACTAACCTATTGAGGACAAAGAATGTTCGGGATAAAAATTTTAAAAATTAGTTAGTGATAACCGACCTAAAATTTTATCAGAATCTCAAAAGCACCTTATTATCAATGAATTACAACCAAATAATTAGTAGCTAGCTTTTGAAATAATTCTATAGATCTACGAGTAATATGTAGGTAAGTATTGAACTCTCACTAGTCCCCATAGGAAAAGGTATATCATTTCTCCACAAATAAAGTCATGCATATCAGTTATTCAGGAACATAAACTGAAATACGAACATCGTCCCAATTGAACTGAATGTGAGGGTGAATGGAGTCAGGTATTTGAATATAAAAAAAGCTGAATAAAGAACAATATGAATTGGGTTTTCCGCAAAGTTATAAACCTTTAAAAGTAAATAAAAGTACTGATAAAAAGCTATTATTTAAGGATAAAGCGGTAAGGACATTAAGTAAAAAGTAAGAACTATTAAAAGAGTCTGTAAACTTTATATTAAATCCTAAAACAAACAAAAGATCCTACATTTACCCATGCATCTTAAGGTAAGTACTGATATAAAAGAGTAACGGGATAGAAAACAATGACTTTCTTTCATCGTCTAAGCAGATCTGAGGTTATTCACGGGCGCGCAGCAATGTTTATCATTGGAGTTTGGGTATTTACAAGCTTTTTATTTAATTGACAATGGAAAACCCTATCAAAACATGGTTTTTTGATTTAATCGAAGATGCCATAGGTAGTAAAGCTATGAAGCAATTCAAAGAAGAAGAACAAAAAAATAATTTAGACAAAAATAACAACTCAAAGGACAGGAATCAATAAACAATTTGGAATTAATTAATTAGTTAATTAATTAATTAATTAATCCCATTCAGCAGCAACTGCTCGTAATCCACTGGCAATAATATTGTTTGGACAATTGGTATCTTCTTTTAAGGCCTTCGCAGCGAGATGAACCTTTTCCCAGAAATCAGAAACAGGTCCAGTTTTTTGATCATCCGTGAATTTAAATTCCTCAAAAGCTTTCGGCATTTTTCTTTTTTTCTTAAGTTCTAGCAAGAAATTCATTTATCAACTCTAATTTTTACTGATTCAATGTAATTATCCTTTTTGTTGTCTGAGATGAGTTTTTGGAGTAAATATATAATTATGAAAGATAGAGAGATAAAACCAATGCATTGAATCAGATCAATATAAGTAGCTAAAAAATAATTCATATAAGAACATATATATACTATTCAAATTAAGAGGATAGAGCCTAGCTTTTAAATAACCAAATTTTTTAGCAATAATTCTTAGCAAGCTAAGAATCTTATTAAGTTCTAAGTATCTCTCGTGAGATAGGTGAATATGCAGATAAATTAAATAAATTATCTAACTCTAAGAGAATTTCATTCAATTCCTCTCCAGTTATCCTTTTTATCTCCATATAAGTTTCTTTTGACATTAGTATTTGTTTAAAAAATTAATTTAACTACATATAATTGGCTCATTAGACCGTAAAAACCGATAAGTATAAATTTAATTATTGATAAATGTCAAAATAACTATCCCGCAAATATGCCTACACATCTAGTTGTCGTTTTTTCTTATTGTTTTTGAACTTCATAGAACAACCTTCTTTTTATACTGAGCTTTAGAAGGTTGTTTCTTTGATTTAATTTCTTCACAGACAACCCAGAGGCCAGCCAATACTGCCTTAGAAACTGATCCCTGTCGCAATACGATTTAATACTTTTGTTTCGTCAGTTACTTTGTAAGTTTGAACTTTTCAGGATGGGAAACCGTCGTGATAAACGAACTCGCTTAATTATCCAATTTAAAAGGGCCTCAATGGGCCCTTTTCCTTTACCGAATCTTTTTGAAGCTTCTGGATATGGCTGCCTGGGGCCAAGTTTCTAGTTGAAAGGCTTATTGACTCCATTAGGGCACCTAAACGATGCGGAGGAGTTTCGACTGATTTGACGCACCTAAATCATTGATCCTTGTCGCATCAGACGAATAGCCCACATATTTATTGAGAATGTTGGAGCAGGAACCAGAATTCAGCTCGCTTCTCTTAAATACTCAGGTGGAATGTCAACCATTAATGGTGCCTCTGAGCTCAACAAACATATCTTTGCTCCATTTGAACATCAACGCAATCAGCCTTAATGCCCATTGCATTTACAGCACACTTG
>MDTG01144722.1_pt1 | contig 10190 bp, 6 predicted proteins | sample 811421 | NCBI WGS metagenome assembly MDTG01 (sample SAMN05326645, study PRJNA326480) | marine metagenome | isolation source: seawater | place: Pacific Ocean: South East | collected 2011 | reverse complement strand
CTCCACGTAGCTGGAATCTTCATGGGGGAGGACCAGCGAGAATTCGACTTCCTCTCCTGGCACGGTGAGGGGGCCATTCCAGTCGCAATGGTTCTCGACGCCATTGTCTCCGAGGTGGTTGTGGCCATAGTGCGCACAGTCGGCCGCCAGGGCCACATCCGTGATGGTTAGCGTGCCGTCTCCATTGAGGTCGATACAAGGTGCGCCGGTTTCGATGCCGTCGATGAGGAGGTCCGCGTAGAGCAGGGGGTCATCCTCATCGAGTTCTCCGTCTTGGTCGAGGTCCCCTTTGGTCAGGTATCCCGGACAGTTTCCGGCGCAATCGGGCTCCTCCGTGCCGTAGGGATGGCCCACGCAATCGAGCGGAACAGGACAATCCTGCGTCTTCGTGAAGTTGACCGCATTGCCGTCTGCATCGCGCTCAAAGGAGAAGCAGACTGCCGCCGCGTTGTTGGCGTAGTTCAACTCGTAGCTGCCGTTGGCATCGGGGCTGTAGTCCCAATTGACCCGGATGACCAGGGTGTAGTCGCCACCGGGGAGGTCGGTGATGTCCACCCATTGGCAATCTAGGAAGCGGGAGTAGATGTCCTGGCATCCCGCCGTGATGCCCATGTTGGAGCAGGTGTATTTCTGGGGGCCACCGCCGTAGTTGCAACTGCCCAGATCCATGACGCAGAAGCCGTTCTTGAACCCGATCGTGGGCAGGGCCGAGCCGCCTGCCGTGTACAGGGCGTAGTCGGCGTAGCCCTCGTAGTGGTAGTGGTTGTGGCAGGCGTCCCACTCGAATTGGTCGGGGTTGGCGGAAGGGGCCCCGATGAAGTAGTCCTCCGTACCGATGTTGGCGATTTCCGTATCGAAGCGAACAATCTCCCGGACGCCGTAGCCCTGGATGCAGCCTTCGGCGATCATGCAGGCGTCGTTGCTGTTCTCGGTGGTCATCTCGAGCGTGCTGTAGGCACGCAACCCGTCGATGATGAGGTCGGGACCGATGTTGGGGCATTCCGGATCTCCAGCGAGGTAACAGGTGTCCGGCGTGGTGGCGATGGGGAGGTAATTGCAGGCTTCGATGTTCATGCAGCCAGGGATGCCGCCGAGGTAGGACGCTTCGAAAGGCACACCGGCATTGCCCGCGGCACACAGACCGCCATCGCCTTCGATGTGCACGTAGATGGTCTGCCCACTGATGAGCACGGGGGTGACCGCACTCTGCAGGCCGCAATCGTCTTCGGACACGGTGATGAAGGCTTCGGACGCCGTCTCAAAGACCGCCATGTCACAGTAGTCGTAAAGGTGGATGCGCGTATCGCAATCCGTCTGTCCGCAAGTCGAGAACTGGTATTGACCGGTGGTGTCGACCTGGAGAACATACCAACTGCTCTCAAGCGGGGCGGTCAAGAATTGCGCGCTGTCTTCGGGCGAAATCACCAAGGGTAAGGCGTCATCACAGCTGCTGCCCGGGGGGCATCCGGCCAGGGTCAGTTGTGCCGCATCGAAGTGTTCGCCATCCCGAAGGACCGCTCCATCATACCGGATTTGGTAGGTCCCGCCGATGGAGAAGCCGTCGGCGCCGGCGTCATTCAGCCACACCGCGGTGCAGCCCGAGGGGATGCAAGCATCTAGCCCTTCGACCCCGCCGGTGTGCAGGGTGTCTCCGTTGGCATCCAACACGGCAAAGGAGGTTTCCTGCGGAAAAGCGTCTGGGGTGATGTCGATCTCAAGCCGGTGCAGGTTGAGGCCCACTTGGAGGGTGTCGATGAAGGTGCTCGTCTGGCCTTCGCCATCGGAGACGGTGAGGGTGATGGGGTAATCGCCTGCGGTATCCCAGGCCACTTGTGGGTTTTCAGCTGCGGAGGAGGCAGGAGAGCCATTCTCAAACGTCCACGAAAACACCACGGCATTGCCCAAGCTCGTATTCTCGAACGTGGCGACTTCGGGAATGCCGCAAGTGGAGGTCCAAGTGAATCCGGCAGAGAGAGGAGGGTAGGTACAGCTGCCGTCGTCCACCATGGCACAAGGGTCGTAGTTGAGGGCGGCCGGGTCGATGCACCCCGGGTTGTCTCCCGCGCTGCAGAGTCCGATCAAGTCGAGTTGGACCACATAATTGCTGGATGCACCATTCGTCCACGCGTTCATGACCTCGACCAGCCAACATCCCGAGCCCGACAGGTTGTACTGGTCCAGACCGGTCAGGCTTGCCGTGAAATTCCCATCGGCACTGGTATTCCAATCGGAAGGCCAACCTCCTGCATCCACATATCCGAAACCGGTGTTGTATCCGCCCACCTCGATTCGGTTCCCGTTGGGAGCCGTTATAGCCAGCGCCATGTCACCCGCCCAATTGCTCCCTGGGGCGACGATGTCCAAGCTGATGTCAAAAGCGGACAGGGCGCAACCCGCGGTCAGATCGACAGAGGATACCTCTGATGCGCTCAATGATCCGGACCAGCTGACCTGCAAGGTGTCCTGACCGATGACGCCCAAAGGAAAAAACAATCCGAGGAGGAGGAACAAACGTTGCATGAGGAGAAGGGTGAAAGCCTGCGAAAATTAAGGAACCTCAGTGGAGCCCCCTAGCCCCGCGTCTCGTCAAACCGGTTCCTTTCGAATTGTTCCATCCCCTGGTCGGGCAGCGCATGGACTTGGGAGACCAGTGCAAGGTGAATCAGGCCCTTCGTTTCGTTGGTGTGGCGAAGAAGGGCAATCTGAACGGTGGGTTGCCCGGCCCAAGGGTCAGGAGGAAGCGGAACCTGTGATGCGCTCGAACGCATCTTCCCCCCATTCCGAGAAGGCCCATGTGGTGGACTGCTCCATCCGGCGCCAAGCGGGAGGCACTTCTGCCGTGAGGATCAGCCTGCCGCCATCGGGATGGTCGAAGGCAAAGCGCCGGGCATGAAGCAGCAGCCCCCTGGTTCCGGTGTGGGCGGAAAAGGCCCGATTCTGGGGTTTATCCCCGTGTTGGGAATCCCCGATGATGGGGTGGCGGAAATGGCGAAAGTGGAGCCGAATCTGGTGGTAGCGTCCCGTAAGGGGACTGCAGTCCATCAGGCTAAAGCGGGCCGTAGGGTAGCGAGAGACCGGGTAGGGGAGTTCGCAATGCCCAACGGGCACATATGACGTTCTGGCCACCTTGGGCGTTCCTGTCATGCCTTTGGGGAGCGGCTTCCCGATGCACCCCGGATTGTCCACCCGGCCCCGGACCACGGCGAGGTAGCGCTTGTCGGTCTGCCGGTCCTCGAATTGCCGTTTGCAGTGGTCGATGGCCTGCGGGTCCTTCCCAAATAAGATGACCCCACTCGTGGGCTTATCCAACCGGTGAACGGGGTCAAGGCGGGTGGCCGTGTGCGCCCGAAGAATGTCCCGCAGGTTTTCGGGTTCGTGGGCATCCAGCGGCGTTCGATGGACCAGCAATCCCGGCGGTTTCGAAACCGCGAGGTATCGATCGTCTTCGAAAAGCAACCGAATGGTTCCGGTGCGCGATGTTCCAATGGGTACTCCCGGCATGCGTTTCATTATTTTGCGCTCCCTCCGAAGGACGCGGCGATGGCCTGTCGACGCAAAGTACCGGACCAAAAACCATGGGAGCACAACAACGTTTTCCTTTCCTGCCGCTGATAGCGGGCCTTCTGTTCACCTTGAGTGCCCACGCGCAAGTGAATTATGACCTTGAAGTGGAGGTCGTTCAAGACACCGTTCTTTATGACGGCTTTGCCGGAACCGATATGAATGTGCCAGCCGGGTTCCGTCGCTACCGCCTGTACGCGGTCATACCGGACAACGCTGAAATCATGTTGGGCGTGGCTGCGGATGCGGGCGCCAACCCCGCCATTCCTGCCTTCGGCTATGATGCAGGGTGCGGATGCTTCGAATTCTCCTCGCCTCTCTTCGCGCCAACGGGGTACAACAGCGGCGCTGCCATCAATGCAGGGTTCTACGCCATCTCGCCTGAATTGCAGTACGACACGTGGTGGACGACGCACGTCGCGGAAAGCACACCTGGAACGAATGTGATTGAGCCTCCGGGGACATTTCCAGTGGGATTCAATGCCTGCTCGGATGAGGTGATTCAAGGCGGATTGCTGGTCACCAATGCCGACCCGATTCATGCCACAGTCAACAATGACCGTGCCCTTATCGGACAGATCACCACCTGTGAGGCATTCTCTTTCCGCGTCTGCGTGGCCTTCCAGTCCGGATTGGATGTGATCACTTCCTGCACGGATGGCTTCGTCGAGATCAACGATTTGTGCGCCCCGATGATCGACCCTCAGTTCAGCGTGTTGGAGGACATCCAATGCTTTGGAGACAGTGCCACGGTGCAGGTGCTTCCGAACAATGCTGGGGATGCGTTCAACGCCACTGTGGAGTACAGCCTCTTTGAAGTGTCCGGGGCAAATCCAGTCTTGGTCGGACAGCAAGTGGGCAACCCGACTTTTTCCGGCATCCCCGATGGAGATTACTACGTAGCCTTGGTCGATACAGCGCAGACAGTGGCCTTCAGCACGAACACCTGCCGGGACACCACGGCGGTCTTCACCTTTGTCGCTCCAGATGAAATCGGGTTGACCGCGACCTTGACGCAGGACAACTTGTGTGGCACGGATGACATCGCCACCATTTGCCACGAGGTGACGGGGGGCTCGGGGGGCTTGACCACCACCGCATCGAATGCCCTGGGCTTGACCCTGTCCCCGGATGCAGATGGCTGTTTCGGTCCGCTTCAGTGCTTTGGCGGTGACGGTGCGTATACCATCACCACGACGGATGCATCAGGGTGCATGGCCGACACCACCATCACCATTTCGTGCCCTGAAGCCCTCTTCCTCGACTTCTCCAGCACAGAAGTGAGCTGCACGGGGTACAGCGATGCTACCTTCACGGCCACGGCTGCCGGCGGTACAGGAACAGTCGTGTTCGAGGTGCCCGAAGTGGCGGTCATGATTGATTTCGAAGGGTCGGTGGAATACGACCAGGCCGACCTTCCCAGCGGCACGTACACGTTCACCTTGACGGACGAGAATGGCTGCACCCTTTCTGATGTCCTGGAAATCGAAGAGCCTGATGGCTTGGCCGTGACGTATGCCGTGACGGATGTGGCGTGTGCGGGCGACTGCAATGGCCTGCTTCTCGCCAACATTGACGGTGGCGCCCTGCCGTATGTCATTTCCGTGACCGATTTCGATGGGATGGATGCCAACCCTGGTCAACTCTGTCCAGGCGATTACATCCACACCACGCAGGACGGCAACCTTTGTGAAGTGGTGGACACCCTATCTATCCAGGGGCCGGACACCATCAACTTCACCTTCTCTGTGAGCAATGTGCCATGCAGTGGTGCGGACAATGGCCAAATCTGTTTGGACAGTCTCACAGGGGGCACTGGGCCTTTGACGCCCCAATTGGTTCCCTTGCCGACAGGCAGTGTGAATGGACTTTGTTTCGATGTCCCTGCGGGCACCTACGATGTTTTGGTCCAAGACAGTGTGGGGTGTACGAGCGCCTTCTTCCCGGCCGTGATCGAGGAGCCTGCCAACATCGAGATCCTGCCTTTCATAACGCCGATTTCCTGCACGGGAGCCGGGGATGGCATCCTCGTGGTCAATGCGGTTGGTGGATCGGGCGACCTGGAGCTCATATCGCCGTTCGTCTTTCCCACTTTGCCTGACACCCTGTTCAACCTCGGGGGAGACAGCCTTACGCTCGTGGTGGCCGATACCTTGGGGTGCATTGACAGTGTTGTGGTAGCCATTCCCGAGCCTGACCCCGTTGATGTGGAGGTCCTCGGCACCGTCTTCCCCGGTTGTGGTGGAGATTGCACGGGGGGCATCGAAGTCGCGGTATCTGGTGGAACGGGAGCCTTGACCTTATACCAGGGCACCATCAGCGATTCCACCTCCGTGGTGGTCAGCAACTTGGTCAACCTTTGCGCCGATACCTATGTCTTGTACCTGTCGGATGAGGAGCAGTGCTTGGATTCTACCACCGTCACCATAGAGGAGCCTGACCCGTTATTGTTTGACATCACCATTCAGAATGTGACCTGTACCGGTATGAATGACGGTGTAGCCATCATTGGAACGGTGGGAGGTTCTGGTGAGACGGCATGGGAATTCGTAGGCGAAGATGTCGATGTGCTCAACCTGTTCGAGGGAGAGTATTCCGTTGCCGCAGCAGACACAGCCGGCTGCACGGCGGACTCTACGTTTACCGTGGCAGCGGACATCGTGACGGACATGGTCGTGGAGATTTTCACCTCACCAGTGACCTGCTGGCAGACCTCGGATGGAACGGCCACGGCGGCGGTTGCGGGCGGGCAACAGCCCATCCAATATGAGTGGAGCGACGCTGGCGGACAAACCACTGCCACTGCGATCGGCCTTTCGGAGGACGTGTACAGCGTAACGGTCACGGATGACATCGGATGTACCCTTGGGTTCCTGGCCACGGTGGAACCGACCGAAGATTGCCTCTTCATTGCGGACGCACTCACGCCCAATGCTGACGGCATCAACGACCGCTGGGTGGTTGGAGGCCTGGAATTCTTCCCGCAAAGCGAAGTGGAGGTCTTCAACCGTTGGGGACAATTGATGTTCCGGTCCAAACCCGGCACGACGTGGTGGGATGGCACTTTCAATGGAGCCTTGCTTCCCGCCAGTGACTATTACTATGTGATCACTGTGTTCCCCGGAGCGGAGCCGATCACGGGAACTGTAACCCTGAAGTACTGATGCGCCGACGACACTTCCTTTCCATTCAGGCCTTGGCCTGTTCTGCCGTTCTGCTGGTCTTCTCCATCTCTAAGGTGGAGGCCCAGCAGCTGAGCCGGCACAGTCAATTCGTCCAGAATCCGTTTCTCGTAAACCCGGCTTTTGCAGGCACGGAGCTGGGTACCTTTTCCTCGCTGAGCCACCGCGAACAGTGGGTGGGTTTCCAGGGAGCGCCTTCTACGAGCTCCGTCACCGTCACGTCCAGTTTGCCCAACCGTTTTGGAATCGGCTTGGCCGTCGAACGCGATGACCAAGGCGGGGCTTTCCGTAGGACGGGGTTGGAGCTGGCCGGAACGTACACGGTGGACCTGAACAATCAGGATGCTGTGGCCTTCGGCATTGGCCTCGTGGGACGCAATACCCGTTTTGATGGTACGGATCTGAACCTTTGGCAGCCCGATGACCCTGCCATCACGGGAGCAGTGGAGAGCAGTTTTGCCTTTGACGCCCGCTTCGGTTTGATGGTCTTTGGAGAATTCTATCAGTTCGGATTGGCTGTGTCCAACCTGATGCAGACACCGTTCGGCTTGGAGTCGGAGCCGACGAACACCCGAAACCGCGGAGTCCGCCACTACGCGCTGACCGGACGTTATGATTATAACATCGATCAAGACTGGAAGGTTCAGCCCGCCGTCATGCTCCGGTTCACTGAAATCACGCCGGTCCAGCTCGACCTCCATGCCCGCGCTTTCTTCCAGAACCGCTACTGGGGTGGCCTGGGATTCCGTCAAGGCGATGCCTTCATCCTGTCTGCCGGCGCCATTTTCCAGGACATTCAAGTGGGCTATGCCTACGATGCCGGCACCGGTCGCGCCGGCAACTTGAGTCCCAACACGCACGAAATCACCGTATCTTATGTTATCCCCCGACGTGGTGCTGGATTCTCCAGCCGCGGCTTCGGAGGACGCATTCTCGATCGAAACCTCATCATCCGCAACTGACCCATGGCAAACCGCATTTTCCTGGCCTGTCTCGGCCTGATCGCCGCCACGGCTGCTTCCGCCCAATTCCAATCTCTTGTTGTCGAAGAGGTGGACAACCGAGGCACGGTGCCGGGCAAGACCTATCGCATCTACGCCCAAATGGAGGCTGAGGGCGATGTCATCGACGCTGTCTTCGGAGATGGAGAGGATTACCTTGAGGTGAAAAGCACGGCCCCGTTCTTTCAGCACCCGAAGGGGACCAATGCTGCCAACGAGTTGCAGCGTTCCCTAGTGCAGGAATCAACCGACGGCTTGCAATACGACAGTTGGGTGACCATCGGTTACGAGGACAACTACATGAACGCCCTCACGGCATTTCTGATGGACTTCAGCGAGTTCGAGACTGGCAGCCGCCTGTACACCGACAACGGCGCCTGGTTCGTCACCCCGGACATGCGCCAGGCTGCAGCAGGACCCGATGGAAAGCTGCTTTTGATGCAGCTCACCACGGAAGGGGAGGTCACCGGCCGTATCAACTTGCATGGCCGGACCCGCCCCTTGCCGTTGCGCGACGCGGAGGAGCGGGCCCAAAACCCGGACAGCCTCATCTCGCGTTTGATCGACGTCCGAGGCATTGAGTTGAACATTCGCTAAAGCCCTTTGGGGTCCAGCATTGAAAACGGCGCCCATCGGGCGCCGTTTTGCATGTCATGAATGTCAAGCCAGAATAGGTTCAGGGGCGACGTCAATCGTAAGCCCCCCCTTCTATCTGGGTGTCGCTTTTGTCAAACTTGAGGGCTGCAGAGTTGATGCAGTACCGGAGGCCGGTGGGCTGGGGGCCATCGTCGAAGACGTGGCCGAGATGTCCGCCGCAAGCGGAGCACAGGACTTCAACCCGGTGCATGCCCCAGCTGTCGTCGGCTTCCTCGGTCACCGCTGAGCCCTCCGCAGGTTGGAAGAAGCTCGGCCACCCGGTGCCCGATTCGAATTTGTGGTCCGAGTCGAAGAGCGCCTGTTGGCAGCCGGCGCAGCGGTATACCCCTTTCTCGTGGTGGTCCCAGAATTCACCGGTGAAGGCGCGCTCCGTGCCCTTTTCGCGCAGGACGAAGCACGCCATGTGGGGCAGCTCTTCCTTCCATTCCGCCTCGGATTTCTGGACGGTGATGGAGTCGTTTTTGGCCCCGTCTTCTTCGGGTGTTCGAGGGTCTTGGGCACTGCAACTAGAGAGGATGGCGGTGGCCGCCAGTACGGCTGCGAGGGAGCAGTAGAAGGTAGTGTTCATGTCAATGGTTGTGAGCAGTGATGCGGTCCCGGAGGAACGTTGCCGTCACCGATTGCACGGATTGTGCCACTTCCTCCGGAGTCCCCATGGCGACCCGCTTGCCCCCATGTCTTCCACCGCCAGGTCCGAGGTCGATGATCCGGTCTGCAGCCGCCATGATATCGAGGTTGTGCTCTACGCAGATGATGGTGTGCCCTTGTCGAATCAGGGCTTCAAAGGCCTCGATGAGCTGGGCCACATCGTGGAAGTGAAGGCCGGTGGTGGGTTCGTCAAAAATGAACACGGTGTGACCGACCCGGTCCCCCTTGGCCAGGAAGGCCCCCAGTTTGATGCGCTGCGCCTCCCCGCCACTCAAAGTCGTAGCGCTCTGTCCGATGGTGACATACCCGAGTCCCACTTCGAGCAGGGGGGCGAGCTTGCGGACGATTCCCCTTTCCGCTGCTGTGGGTTTGGGGCGGTTGGCGAAGAAGGCGGAGGCATCTGCCACGGTCATATTGAGGATGTCGTGGATGTTGTGGCCATCCACCGTGATCTCCAACACTGCATCCGTGAAGCGACGGCCCTTGCACGCGTCACAGGTGAGGGTGACATCGGCCATGAATTGCATGCCGATGGACACACGGCCCTCGCCCTCGCAGGTTTCGCAACGCCCCCCGCTGGTATTGAAGCTGAACACCGATGGTTTGTAGCCACGGTTGCGGGCGAGGGGTTGGGCGGCGAACAGGTTGCGGACGTCGTCCCACGCTTTGACGTAGGTGGCCGGGTTGGACCGGCTGCTCTTGCCGATGGGGTTCTGGTCCACGAACTCCACGCCCTCGATCCGGTCGATGTCTCCCCGGAGGCCATCACTGATGCCGGGGCGGTCTCCGCCAAGGCCCAAGGCGCGGCTCAGCAAGGGGTGAAGGATGCGCTTGACCAGGGTGCTCTTTCCGGACCCCGACACGCCGGTGACCACATTCAGGGCGCCCAGGAGGAATTCGGCATCCACGCCCTCGAGGTTGTGTTCCTTGGCGTTGCATACGGTGATGCGGCCAACCCCGGTCCGTCGGGTGGCGGGCAGGGGGACCTGCTTTCGGCCGACCAAATAGTCCGCCGTCAGGCTGGCATCGCAGGCAAGGAGATCAGAAAAAGAGCCCGCAAAGACAATGCCGCCACCCTCCGTCCCGGCCCGAGGTCCTAGGTCCACAATGTGGTCGGCAGCGCGGATGACGCTTTCCTCGT
>MDTG01121280.1_pt1 | contig 10190 bp, 12 predicted proteins | sample 811421 | NCBI WGS metagenome assembly MDTG01 (sample SAMN05326645, study PRJNA326480) | marine metagenome | isolation source: seawater | place: Pacific Ocean: South East | collected 2011 | reverse complement strand
TTGGCAGAGCCGGGGCCGTTGAAGATTACGCAGTCAGACATATCTGAATTGATAAGCTGCTGGCTAATTATACGAATGGCGATATCCTTCATTTCGAGCTCCATACTTTTTGCCAACAGGTATTATTGCATAAGTACAAGGCTGATGCGTCCGCGGAAAGTGGGATTTTTTTGCGTTCGTAAATATCCTGCAATTTTTCTATGCTTATTGTTTTGCTGTTGAGTTGACTGCACATCGAGTATAGTCCGGCAGTGTTGTAACGGGAGCTAAGATCGTGACAGATACAAAAGATACGTCATGGAGCAAGGATAAGCTTTTTTCTTCTGCTAAGCAGGATTGGGCTACACCCTGGAGCCTGTTCAACGTACTGAATGATGAGTTCGGCTTTGCCTTAGACGCGGCCGCCTCTTCCGATAACGCTAAGTGCGCCACCTACCTTACCGAAGATGATGATGCTCTCAACGTTTCATGGTCCGAGCTTGTGGGCAATAAGCCAATTTGGTTAAACCCTCCTTACGGCAGAGAGATTGGCAAGTGGATAAAGAAGGCGTGCCTTGAATCCCGTAAAGGCTCCACCGTTGTTTGCCTTACCTTTTGTAGGTCAGACACCCAATGGTGGCACAACTGGGCAATGAAGTCCGCTGAGATACGACTCATCCCAGGACGCATCACATTTGAGGGCGCAACGAGCAGTGCGCCTGCTCCCTCGTGCTTATTGATATTCGATGAAGACAGAAGAATGCCTCTATTCACAACCCAAGCACTACCTAGAAAGTGAAAACGAAAGGACGACAATGATACTTTTAACTGGAGCGGACGGATTTATAGGAAGCCATTTCTTAGAACATGCCTTAAGCAACACTTCTTATGACATCTTATGTATATGCAGCTGGACACACGATGGCATACCAGAGCGAATTAGTAATAGTAAATACTATCAAGCGAACTCATCGAGGGTTAAGTTTTATACTCATGATCTTTCGGCTCCCCTCGGACCGATTCTCCACAGAGAGCTTGTAGACGTAGAGCATGTGGTGCATTTCGCTGCTGACAGCAATGTGGACCGAAGCATCATTGAGCCAGCTGAAGTTATCAACAATAACGTGAAGGTGACGCTTAACCTATTAGAGTGGGCCCGAACTAAAGAGGGACTCAAGTCGTTCGTTCAAATCAGCACCGACGAAGTATACGGTGCGGCACATGATGACTACCTGCATAAAGAATGGGACCCGATTATCCCATCTAACCCCTATTCTGCGTCAAAAGCATGCCAAGAAGCGATAGCTACAAGCTATTGGCGCACTTTTGGGGTTCCCGTGGTAATCACCAACACAATGAACAATATCGGAGAGAAGCAGCATCCTGATAAATTTTTGCCGATGATTATTAGGAACTTGCGAGACGGCAAGCCAATTCCAATTCACGCAGTTGATGGGAAGGTTGGATCTCGATTCTATCTCCATGCTCGTAATCATGCAGATGCTGTTCTTGGTATTATTGAGAGGTGGCGCGAGATTCCGCAATACCCTGCACCTGGGAGACGAGACCCACATGATGACAGGCCGTTACGACTTAATGTCGTAGGAGATGTGGAAATGTCGAACAGCGAGCTGGTTCTGATGATTAGCGACATCATGGACGCAATCCCAAACGACTATCTTGTTGACGCTCACACATCTAGACCTGGGCACGATCTTAGATATGCTCTTGATGGAGCGAAGATGAAGGAGTGGGGCTGGGAAGCACCAGTCTCTTTCGAGGATAGCTTGATCAAGACGGTCAAATGGTACCTTGATAATGAAGAGTGGTTGGAGCTGCCCACTGTTCTATAAAGCTCTATCAAACCAACGCTTTGTCGTATATATTGTCTCTAACACAAGGAGATAATATGGGACTTCTTCATACGACCGGCCGAGAGCTCGGTCTTTACCGAGCTCTACATTCTCAATGTCCTGAGGTTCATGACATCAACAAAAAGTCTGTATTTTATTTAGATTTTGATGGCAATAATCTCGGGCTCTCTAATCGATTCTTAACATCGCCACGATTGATCATACATTCACGCATAATGGATAACTTTGATCGAAACCGCCTCAACTTTAATGGCAGAACAAATCTTGAGCTTCGATATGGCAAAGAGATGACTACAAACATTTTTAAGGGGGGTCCGTTTGATGTTTTGGTCTGGTGGGGCGGACCTAAAGATAAAGAAGAAATGGCATTTCTAGAAGAGGCAAAAGAGTACTTCAATGAATTAGTCATATTCGGCATCGACGAAAAAGACTTTACTCCTGAAGAGTTGCGTAATCTAAACATTGCTCGGTTCTTAGGTATGGCTCTCGCATATGAGAGGATCACGGGAACACCTCAAAAGTCTAAGGTTTCAGAGAAGGCAGAGCCTGAGGTCGAGGTCGATAGTCCGAAGTCAAAGCCTCGTAAGAAGGCAGCACCTAAAAAGAAATCGGGTCCTAGGCCGTTATCTGGCAAAGATGTGACAGTTGGAGAAATGAAGACCGAGTCAGAGACTCTTATTCCCACTAATATCAAAAGCACATCCGCTAAGGTTCAAAAGCAGGCAGAGCCTCATAAGGAAAAGGTCAAGAGGGCGCCAAAGAAGTCTCGGTCTAAGGCTAAGCCTAAGAATTCTATAGCAGAGGCATTGATCAAGAACAGTAGCGAGCAAAACAAAATGGAAGTAGCCTTTATGCTTAATGGTGAGCCGGCTGCTACGCTTGAGGAGGCGGAGTCAATAATTCGCAGCGCTAAGCCAGAGGATCTTGAGCTTGTCTGCTAAAACAAACCCAATAAAGAAAGTACCTAAGATTGCTCCGAAAAAGCCTGGGACCCCGACGGGACCAATGGATCTCCCCATAAGCTATAATAAGAAAGACTACAAGGTTGAAAAAAGCGGAGAAGTCACTAGCCTCAAAAGGTCAAGCGGCCATGTTGCTCGCATATACAACCCGCAAGGTAGGAAGGGTTCAGGGGGTCCTTTAAGGTATCGGAAAAATAAGCTTCTTGAAGCGGCTCCGATACCGTAATGATCCGAGAACTTATTAATGCAGTGATGGACAAGGATATCCGAAAGGTTCCATTTTGGCGCAACGTTGACGTTGGTGAGCCACATGAATGTTGGAACTGGAAAGGTGATATCGATATCATCTCAGGCTTTGGCGTTTCGCGAAAGCTTGTGTCTGGCAACGAGGTTGTTAGAGAGTCTCATCGTCTTGCATTCATACTTAGCCATGGCGCAGTTCCTGCCTATCATACTATCCGTCATCGATGTCGTAATAAGCTGTGCTGCAATCCTGCTCACCTTATTCCGATGAGAAAGCACCCTGAAGAAGATGACGAACATTTCGTTACCTTGTACTATTATGCTAGTAAGCGAGCGCCCCGTCTTTCTGATTTTGAAAAGCGCCGGATTGTTATGTTGAGGGAGGACGGATATACCTTGCGATCCATCGCAGACCATTTCAAGGTTAGCGTCTCAACAGTGTCCAGAGCTATAAGGGGTGTATAGTGCCAATCCTTAGAAAAGGTGATAGGGCGGTTCATTTTGCTCATGTGCCTAGAACGGGCGGCAGAGCATTGTTGCAGGCGATTGTCAGGTCAGGCTGGTCTCCATGCTTAACTCCCACGGGAAGCAATAGGGATGTCAAGCCTCACCTTTTCCATGATGAAATACATGAGCAGGTAAAAAGCATACCTAGCTTTGCTGTGATAAGGGATCCAATCGACCGGTTTATAAGTGCAACTAAATACAACGGCAGATGTCATAGTCAGTCGGATCTTATAGATTTTATCCACACGCATAAGCATCTCCCAGAGGTAGAAGAGCGTCATTTTGCTCCGCAGATATCATTCCTGGCTCCCCACACGGTCACATACAGATATGAATCGCAGTATCAAAGCCTCATTGATGCCTTACGAATAGGCGGCATTATTAACCTAGATGTGGAGGTGGAGCACTTCAATCATGGAGCAGTGCTTTTTGAAGTGAATAAAGACGAAATAAATCAACATCTTAGCAAAATTAGAAGATGGTACATCGATGACTACAGGCAGCTAGGGCTCCTTGGTAAAAAAGCCGATGTGTAGAAATGTAGTATGACATCAGGTAAAATACAGTAAAAGTATCAAGTATAAGATGGGACGGTTATGTATTCTGATGAGGAAGATCCCAGGACCTTTAGCGATAAGAATCTAAGAGAGCTTTACGCAGAGTACCTCAAGATTGGGTCCATAAGAGGGGTGGTTAAGAAGCACGGCGTTACCTATCATTTCGCACGATCCAGAATAATGATGGCTCACAAGCTGTACAAAGAGGATCCTGAATTTAATAACGCGCCTCCGCCCAAGCAAGCAGGCAACAGAAAGAGCGAAGTTGTTGACGAGACCAAGGATGGGGTTAGGGAGATAACGGGAAGAGGCATTCGCACCTTGGACGATCTTCTGTCTGCTGCAGGCGTGGCAGGTGATAAATGGATCGTCACTAAATACTTGGTTAACAAGTGGGATGCTGTTGCTAAAGACGGGACAACGGAGTTGTTTCAAGTAAAAGCGTGGCTTGAGAGAAGACCCGAGTTTTTCAATACTAAAATTAAACCTGTGAAGGTTTTTAAGAGAACGCCTCCACCTAGAAAAGCGCCAGATCAAGTGGCTCTCATCATACCTGACTCTCAGCACGGGTTCCGAAGGCATAATGGTAAGCTTATCCCCATGCATGATAGAAGGTGCGTTGATTTAGCTATTCAGGTCTGCGACTTCATAAAACCTGATGAGGTGGTCTTACTGGGGGACATGTTGGACCTAGGACCGTGGAGCACCAAGTACTCAACACCTCCTGACATAAAGTACACTACCCAACCAAGCTTGCTCGAGTTGCATTGGTTCTTACAATCTCTAAGGACCTCGGGGAATCATCGTATCACATACTTAGAAGGTAATCATGAAATCAGAATCCGAAAGGCCCTCACAGACAGACTTGAAGAGGCCGTTGACCTCCGACCTGTTGGAAAAGAATCAGAACACCCTTTACTCTCAATTCCCAACCTTCTCAGCCTTGACGACCTCGCAGTTGACTATGTTGAACCTTATGGCAGCGCATATTGGCTCTTTGACAATCTCGTCCGATGCCATCACGGCAGTACCGTCAGAACCAAGGGCGGACAAACAGTCACCGCCATGCTTAACAGCGGAACCACCTCTCACGAAATCGTAGGTCATATTCACCGTCGAGAGTTTGCAAGCCGACGAATTCCTGCAGAAGGTGGATTCAAAATGGTGAACGCAATGTCACCTGGCTGCTTCTGTAGAATAGACACAGAGATTAGCCTTGTTCCCGCATATGCTGGTAAACCGGTAGACTGGCAACACGGGATGGGCATTGTTTACAAGCACGGCGACGAGGTTTCCATGCACCTCATACCTATAGACGATGGCGTGTGTTACGTCGATGGGGAGCGTTTCGTCGGCTCTAATCTGGAGAATGAGATGGAAGAGCTGCTCAAGGGGCAATAATGTGCTTGATGCCTATCGGCTGAAAGTATATGTTCTTGACCATGACTCGCTCTGACAAAGTAAAGATTAATATCGAGCTCGGCAGATCCCTAAGGGATACCCTTGTCTCTGATGCTAAATCTTCCTGTCGGAAGCTATCATGGCAAATATCTTACTATGTAAGACTTGCTTTGAAAAATCCTCCATTAATATCGAAACCAGACGAAACCTTAGATGATAATGATGGCAGGGTCACAGCTTACTTCTCTGAGGACATCTTTGACCAACTAGAGGACTTGGCTGATGAATACGACTGCAACTTTAGTGCAGCAGTCAGAGCGAGTCTTCTTACTGGTAGAGCAATATCACGGCACATCTTAGGGGACGCCAATGTCGAATCTGACTAGAGTTAGGACTTTTGATAATCAAGAACATGCAAGGGTCGCTGTAAGCGAACTGTGTGCTAGATGTGTACATGATATATTGTACTTGCTCGACGCTGCTACAGGTCCCAATGGTGGAGACGAAATCGAAACACCTCCAGACCCTGAGACCAGCAGACTGTATCAGGAGTTCCGAGACTGGTTTGGTCCAAACGTTGGTTCTACGATTCAGGCACTGGTAGTAGGTCCTCTGCTTTCTCGACTTGCCGTCGATAATGAAGGGCGTGCTTACATTGAAGATGATGTTTATCGAGACTATCGGGCAGAGAGAGGCGTCTTTAATAGGGAAAGAATGATAAGCAGGGCGAAGTGGCTTGTCTGCGAGATTCCTTTGATGATCGAGTCTTACGGTGAACTGTACGAGCATGAGGTCGTTGAGGCTCTTGCCCAGTGTAAAGATGTCGCTGAGTTTGATTACGATAACGAAGACGCATCTGACTTTGTCGAACAAATGCTTCCAGACTTAGAGCAGTGGTTTCTCTTCTCTCAGCCGGGTGGCAGGATGATGCGAGGGGATCAAGACGCATCAGAGGCTTTCGCGGAATCGTTAGAGTTTGCTAGAGAGCGAGTGGCTGAGCTTGAGGCTGCTCAAAAGGAAGCGCTTGTTGCCGAAAGTCCTACCGACGACCAGAGGGTCATTATTGAATATGAGATAAATAAGATTGAGAGTCGCGTTAAAAAGATGGAGAACGCTTTGAAGCGGCTGAACGAAAATCGAGAACAACTCATTGAGAGGCTTTATGACTAGCCCCCGCTGGTTTAAGAGCAGGGTGAAGTCGTGGCAAAAGCCTGTTCTTAAAGAAGTGAATAGAGATTGTCCGAAGTGCAAGACTCAGATGAGTTTAACGCCAGCAGGGTTCGTTTGTTATTACTGTAAGTTTAATCAAGTCGAAGAGGATTAGATTGTGAGGGGTCGAGTTCTTGGTCATTACGTCGTTGTGGTTCCAGATGTACAAAAGGAGAACCACAAGGTGGGATCAATACACATCGCAAACGGTAAGCCTCCTGGCAGGTTTCTTACGGGTACTGTAATCGCTTTAGGCTCTAGGGTTCCAGAGGGCGTTTCGGTAGGAGATTCGGTTGTTTACGAGAGGCAGAGTGCCCACCCAAGCCAGAGCGGACCAATAGATGCCTCGCTTTTTGGGGGAGAAGACGATAAATATTGTGTGATTATACCGGTATATCGTGGGGCGCTAGGTGGCGTCGGCGAGATTGAGGAAGAGTTTGGGCGTCATAAGCTTGAAGTCGATATCCTCAAGTCTAAGCACGAGAAGTTCGGGCTGTCTGATGACGAGTACGAGAAGCTGGGTTTTCATGACCGAAGAATGCACGTTCTGTCGGCAATGAGAAAAGGTCGCGCACGAGGGTTTCAAAGAAAAAGTATAACTGACAAAGCTAGTGGAAGCGGCGTCGTAGCAATTTTAGAGAGGTAGATATGGCCACTAATACGAAGAACGAAGAAGGTGTTGTTTCTCCTGCCGTTTCAGCTAAAGAGCTGAAGGCTGCGATGGATGAGCAGACTAGAATAGAAGCAGGCAGCGTACAGTTGGTTGCGCTAACCATGAAGAAATACTCAAAGATTCAGGTTCCTGTAGCTAGAGGGTTTAAGTACGTTTCGGTGGAGCCTTTGGGTGTGACACCTGATCTTCCAGTTGATTACGCTAAGCGCGTTACACAGGCGAAGCGTATCAACAATAAGAACGTGCGGCCCGCTCTTGTTTGGCACATCATGCCTGAGAAGAGGCCAAAGGGTTACAAGAAGCAGAGCTTCACCACACAAAACGGCATGACCTTTGGCACTGATACTTATGCGCCTGAGGAAGGTTTGGAAATCTTCGGTAGAAAGATTTATCATAGTGTTAGTCAGGCGCAGCATTTTATCGCTAAAGTGTTGCGTACAAAAGAGGGTATCCATCGATTTATCACCGAGTTCGATACGAGACCCGACGTGGCGAGTTATGGCAACTATATGATAACTGAGAAGGATAGAGAGGAGCGTGAGATGCTCGGTGTTACCGCTCGGACTCTAGTGACGGTGTAACATGATTCCCAGCCAAGCAGAGCAGCGTGCTTTTCTCAGGCGGTCCGTCGGACATCAAGAGGATACTGCATTAATTTCTGATGATCTACTAGACGATTGTCTTGACCAGGCTCTCAGAGAGGTTAACCAGCACTTTGCTTTGCAGGGCGTAGGAAGCTTTGCCACAGTGAGTGGGCAGCAGGAATATGAGCCGCTGCCTGCTACAGGATACGGGATCACAAAGGTGTTCTATCCTACGGACTGTAATTATGCGTACCCAGACAACGTTGAGAGCTTAATCAATCGGTTTGTTCTTTCCGAGGCTATCGATGAGTATGGCACTCGACGTGTGTATGAGCCATCTATTGTGGCAGGCTTCTACCAGAACGCAGAATATTTCTACCGGCTATTTGGTGATGGTGCTCACATCATGAACGGAACCATGGTTTATTTAGATCCGATTCCTTCTGGCACTCCAACCGACGTGTACTTTTTGTTCCGAAAGGAGCGGTACGCCACCGTCACCGATATTAAGGATATTCACGTTCAGCCTTACTACGCATACGCACAGTGCGTCCTTCATGAGGCGCTTGCCGTGGGCAGAGGTGCGCTTACTTCTGTAAACTCTAATGGCGGCGTAAGCATGCGAACCAATGCGGGCAGCCACCACTTGATCATGGCGGACAGGATGAGAAAGCGGTTTGAATCTTACTTGCCTGTCCTGATGCCTGGACGATCATGGCCATAGAGGATTACTACAGACAATACGATTCCGAGAGGCCTCTTACGGGACAGTTTTCCGCAGTCATGCGCGGAGATTATGTCAGAGCAGACCTGCTTAGGGAACTCAGGGGAGATCTAAAATCTAGGTTTTCTTCAGCTAGGAAGTTCTCACAGCTAAGGTTGGATGAAAGCTATCGAGGTCTTGACGTTATCAGCGCGGAGGCGTCAGGTGCTGCGAAACTGCGAAGAGTTCGGGGCGCATCAAAGCCATCCGCCGTTAAGGTTGTGGTGGAGGCACCAGAGGCATATCGGGAGTCCTGTCCAGTAAACCACTCACAGCATGACTCTCCCGACGTTATTCTGTCACCAAGCCTAGATAGAGACCCGTCTGCCGTTTGGGTGCGACAGGTGTTTGAGGACAGGCCCTGGATGGGATGGTCATCTCAACCAGGGGAGGTTCAGTGGCCCAACTTTGAGCCGCTGGAGTTCAGTCCTCCCTCTGTCGCTGTCGTCATTCCAATCTATAATAAGCCAGACAGGTTTGTTGATTGTCTCGAATCTATAGCCGAGGAAACCAACTATCCAAATCTCGCTAACGTTTACATCGTAAACGATGGATCTGACGATTATAGCAGTGAACTCATAAGGTCTATTGCTGAACAGAATGGGTGGGTTGTACTGAACCATCCCAACCAGGGTTATTTATACAGCGCAAACAAGGGTATCACGCAGGCATTTAAGGACGGCGCTGACTATGTGGCGTCTTGCAATAGCGATATCCTAGTCACAAGAGGCTGGCTGTCGGGCATGGTCCGCGCAGCGTTGCGCAACAATGCTGCCCTTGTTAACCCATTGTGCAATCAGCAAGCCCTAATAAGTTTGCCGATGTCTATGGAGAAGGCGCACGGGATGCGCCGACTTGGCGGTGGCGTGTCTTATGTTACTGCGGCCATAGCAGCATCTATGGTTCCGCCATCTTATCCAGATGCAGTTACCAGCGTGGGGAACTGTTTGCTGATTGAGCGGTCCCTTTGGAATACCCACGGGCCATTCAATGCAGATATCTACGGAACGGGCTATGGAGAGGAGTGCGAGCTATGGGCGCTTGCACGGAAGGACGGCAAACGCTGCACAGTTGCCGACGACGTATACGTCTATCACGAATCTCATGGAACAATGGAGCGTGCGTCTGAGCGGGAAAGGGACGGTGCCCGCACATTCATGAAGAGGTGGCGACCCCTATACATGCGCGAAGTAGTTAAGATGCGGCTATGGGATAAGAGGCTCGATCCTGTTCGTAGCGTAGCGTCATCTATGGGTCCTCATGGAATACCTGTACGGTTCGTCTGTTTTAATATTGGTCCATATGGTGGAGTCTATTGTGTTGTAAGGCTAGTGAACGAATTAACGAAACGAGGCTTTTGCGCGAGCATAGACTACGTTTTAAACCAGCCTCACGATTTTAAGTTCCTTTCTGGACCATTAAAGCACAACAATGCAGC
>MDTG01072280.1_pt1 | contig 10190 bp, 9 predicted proteins | sample 811421 | NCBI WGS metagenome assembly MDTG01 (sample SAMN05326645, study PRJNA326480) | marine metagenome | isolation source: seawater | place: Pacific Ocean: South East | collected 2011 | reverse complement strand
GAGAGATTCAACGTACAATGAAATGTTTCAAGGAAGAAGGGTTTGGTGTCATGTTTATTGACGATTATGAATCATGTATAAATGGCCTTCGTGGTCTTCGGGAGAGACCCATGTATGTTTTATAATAATATTCGTTACTATTACAAAATTGTTTTTAAAATATTAAAAATTAGTTGAAGTGCCTTACTATAGGTACTTTTTTATTGATTGTTGTGGATATAGAGAAGTATAAATTATAATTTATAAATTATAAATAAATAAAACATGCTAATAATAAACAATACGCAATAAAAATATAATTTGACTACTATTTTGTGGAAGCCGATGATAATTCTTTGTGGGTCATTCAGCTCAAATATTAAAAGGTTTGAAATTCAATCTGATTTAACGGTTTCATACCTTGATGAAGTGGAAAATTCCGGTCCAGCTCCGTCATGCATCATCAATAGCAATAGTAAGAAGTATATATATTGTACTATTGAAACTTCAGACGAAACATCCTCCGTAGCTTCATTTGTTAGAGAAAACCAAACAATTAAACCTATAAATAGGGTCTCGTCTGAAGGACCTGGACCATGCCATCTTGCTATCGATCAGAATGATAAATATTTAATTGTATCGAATTATTTTGGAGGAAACGTTGCCGTGATACCCATCAATCATGATGGATCATTGTCATCAGCTGTACAAGTTATTCATTATGAAAAGAAATGCTCATTTCATTTTATCAGAAACAACCCACATCCCCATCAAGCAGTTTTCCTACACACAGCTTCACAACCTACAATACTTATCCCTGATCTAGGACAAAATATGATAATCACATACACGCTCAACTACAATCAAGAAAAACAAGTATTAGCGGAAAGTGCGCGCTGGAAATTGGGAAACATTGGTCGTGGCCCACGACACCTTGTATTGCATCATACTGGAAACTATGCTTATATCTTATGTGAAGTATCAAATACAGTATTTGCAGTAGCTTTAGATAAATCAAATGGTAAGATTACAAGTACAAATCACATATCTACGTACTCTACGCTTCGCGATGATGAATATTCAACATCAGATGATGGAAATGAGGCAATGAATGCTGCTGAAATAATAATATCTAAAGATTCTCGCTATTTATATACCAGTACAAGAGATGTTCAGCCGAGTGATACTAATTGGACTACCCGCTGCAGCATTGCTATTTTTACAGTACGCAATTGTGAAATAACACCCATACAAAAAGTAAGTTCATATGGTTGTCACAATCGATATATGAGACTTTTAAATGTACATGGACAAGATATACTCTTCGTAGCAAACAAGGACAGAGGATATAAAAAAACAGCAAAAGGAGGAAACTTTGTGCTCTTTCCGATTGGACTGGATGGTCTCTTACGTAATCCAATTATCACCGAATTTCAAGACGAAGACAACCAAAAACAACAAGAAATACTTATAAAAGAACCCACCTGGATTCTACCTATTTAACAAAAAATAGCAAATATGTGCAATATTTTTATGTTATTAGAATTTATTACCACGTCTTCATAATTATAAATTATTAAGTGCAAAATACTATTAAACAAAAGATAAACAAATATAAGTATAATGAATGATATTTTATTTATTTTAGGCAATGGTCCTTCACTTGGACTTATTATGAATAATGCAAAATACCTTAATTTTATAAAACAGCATGATACATTTTGTTTGAATAATTTTTACAAAATGATGAAAAAATATGATTTCACGCCAACATATTATGGTTGTTTTGATTATGTAGTAAATGAAAGTAAAAAAAACGATTATTCTAATTTGGTATTGGAAGCAAATGGAATAAAAGAATTCTATTTTATAGGGAATAATGACCTAGGACAAAACTTATATTCTAGGGAGGTTGTTAGTAATGATAGATTCATTAATTTTAGTTTTATAAATAAGGGATTAAATGGGTTTTCGCAAATTTCAAAAAGTTTTGATCATTTTGTAAATGCTGGAGCATCAGGTGCAAATGCTTTACAAATTGGTATAATGAAAGGTTATAAAAAAATTGTATTATTAGGATGCGATTGTAATTATGTGGAAAAAGTTGATGGAGCTACCGTTAATTCAACAGGAAAATTGGTAATAAGCGGCGATTGTAAAGATAATCCCAATTATTGGTTTCCTGAATATCATTCTAATGGTGATACATACAATTTCCCACAAACGCAAAAATATCAATTAGGTGGTTGGAAAAATATTCACAAATGCTGTCCAAGTGATGTAGAAATATTAAATTGTTCAGAAATTAGTCAAATACCATTTTTTAAAAAGATTTTGTTCGATGACTTAATATCAAAAAGAATAAATGTTTTAATAATAAGCACACATAATCAATCAACATACTACGTTCATGCATATGAAACATGGAAAAAAAGTTTGGAAAATTATTGCAATGTTTGTTATTATGGTGAAGGTTACCCAAATTTTATTGGTTGGGATGTAACATATGATGATGTATATGATTTATTAAAGTTTACACCAGATATTGAGTTATGGTGTGGGGGGAAAGGAAATACAAAACCACAATATATAAATGACAATAAAATTTTGAAAAATGTTGAAAAATATAAATCAATACCAAAATTAATTTTAATTTGTGACTATTGGGAAATAATAAGAGATTCGACATTAGAACGCTATAGAGACCGTGAAAATATATTAAAATCATTTGGTGTAATAGGATACTTCAGTTTCTATTCACAAGTAGAAGAATGGTTGAAAACTGTAGTTAAAACTAATTTCAATGCAATTATTACATTCCCATATACATATGATAATTTATTTACAACTTTTAGAAATATAGACTATAAATATGACATTAATCTTCAATGGTGTTATAAAGGATATCCATTCAGAACATTAGTTCACCAAAAATTGGTTAATAGTACAAAATACAAGATTTTTAATTCTGAGTTTTTACAATATCAGGATTGTAGTGGAAATAAAGACATTTTATACAATTATTTTAAACATGAAAATCCTGTGGCTAATTTTGCAAATTTATTAAATACATCAAGAATAACAATAGCAGATGGATATACAAAATATATTACAAACGTTAATAAAAGTTTTAAATTAGATGGTACTGATTTATTTAATGCTCGATATCCACAAGTATTATCATCTAAAAGTGTATTATTTTCACCAATAATAGAATCTACACATGTAGAAAAATTAATTGACGGAGTTCATTACGTATGTATAGATCATAATAATTTTCTACAAAAAATAGATTTTTATTTAAATAATTCACACTTATTAGATGATATAGTAATTAATGCTAATAAATGGGCGTTAGAAAATTGCTCTAATAAAGTTGTAGGGAAAAGATTATTAAATAGTATTACACAAACATTACAAATGTGTAATAAAGATGAATTGAAATTTAATGGACAAATAATGCAAGATAAATTTGTTTTAAATATGTTAAATTTTAAAAAAAATGGTACGTTTATAGAAATAGGAACAAACCATCCTATTAAAAATAATAACACATATTTACTCGAGAGCAATTTTAATTGGAATGGAATATTAGTTGAATATGATGAACAATTTAAAGAAATGTATTTACAAAAAAGGAGATCACAATACCTTATTAAAGACGCACAACAAATAGACTTCTTAGAATTATTATCAAATAATCATATGCCATATAATATTGATTATCTTCAAATTGATCTAGAGGTTAATAATGGTTCTACAATAAATGTATTAAAACATTTTGACAAAAATATATTTGATACCTATAAATTTGCAGTAATTACATTTGAGCATGATATGTATCGTGAAAATGGCGAATATAATGATACAAGAGAAGTATCCAGAAATATATTTGAAAAAAGAGGATATAAAAGAATTTTCGATGATGTATGTCAAAGATATGATATAATTTTTGAAGATTGGTACATACATCCTGATTTGGTTGATAGTAATCTATATAAAAAAGTGATTGAATTAAATAAATCAAAATACAAACTTAAAACAAATAACATTTTACATAGTAATAACCCTTGGGTATGGTCTAATAAAAGCTACACTGTATCAACTATTCATTATAAGGATATAACATATTAGCTAATCATAATAAATATAAATATATATTATAATTATTATGAAGATCGAAGTTAGTAATGGTGAGATTTTAGACAAACTCAGTATTCTCGAAATAAAAAATAACAAAATAAAAGATGAAAACAAACTGAAAAATATTAAAAAAGAATACTACTATTTAAAAAATATTTCAAAAGAACTAGACTACAGCCCCAAACTTTATGATGAATTATTAGATATAAATAATAAATTATGGGACATAGAAGATAACATAAGAGTAAAAGAAAAAGAGGCTATATTCGACAAAGAATTTATTGAATTAGCAAGATCTGTTTATGTCACTAATGATAAAAGATGTGAAATTAAGAAGCAAATAAATATTAATTCTAAATCTAATTTTATTGAGGAAAAATCATATAAAAAATACAACTAGTTATGTTGTCAAAAAAAATTTTATTTGATTCAAAACTAATTTACTTACTTTATCGACTGCTTCTAATGTATTAGAACCATTGTGTGTTCCAAATATGTTTTGTGAAAACATGCGTAATCTATTATCTTGTGACAAAGGTTCTTCTTCAAATACATCAAATCCAACACTATCTATGAATGTATTTTCTAATAATTCAATTATATCTTTTTCACATATTATTGGTCCTCGTCCAACATTAATTATTTTTACCCCTTTTTGACATAATAATATGTTTTCTTTGTTTAATAAGTGAAATGTATGTTTATTTAAAGGACAACAAGCAATCACATAGTTTGCATTTTCCAAGCAGTTTTCTAATATATCAATTTTTATATTACTATAGTCTGTTTTTTTATCAATGTACAATGGGTCTGAAACCCAAATATTCATATTGAATGATTGTAACTTACGAACAATACATTTTCCAATGTCACCAAAACCAACTACACATATTTTTTTTCCATCCAATGTTTCTCCACATGGTTTAACCCATTGATGGTTAAGAACTGAATTATGAATAGTATGTAATCGTCTTGACAAACATAATAGGTAACCTATCGCTACATCTGATACTTCTTCTCCGAACATTTGAGGTGTATTACATATTGGAATATTTAATTCTTTGCATGCATTGAAATCTACATTATCGGTACCTACTCCCCACTTCACACATGCTTTTAACTTTCCTTCAATTCCAGATTGAAACACTTTTCTTGTCGCAGGGTCATCGCCAATGATCCAACCATCATATTTACCAATAATCTTACATAAGTCTTCTTCTGTCATTACTTGTTGAAAATCTGGTATGGTTATGTTGAAATTGTATTTATCAAGTAAATTTTGATATCTTGATATTTGTTTAATCATAGGAGGACATGTTAATAATATATTATACATTTTATGATATATTTATATGTCTATTAATATTTAAATCATTTTATTCTTTGTATGATTAAACAGCCAGATTCTTTACCTGAAAACTCACCAATTTTATTAAATCCTTGTTCTACAAAATTTAGCTTATCCAGAAATTAATTGCGATATATCAATTTCATTGTATGAATTATAATTTATATTTATATTTATATTTATATTTAAATGCATTACTTCTAAATAATTTACAATGAAAACCTGTATTATCATACCCATTAAGCATAATTCCGAACGTGTTCCTGGTAAAAATTTTCGTAATTTTAATGGAAAACCTCTATTTCATATAATATTAAATACTCTAATAAAAAGTAAATATATAAATGATATTTATGTTGACACAAACAGTGACATTGTAATAAAATCCATTAAATCAGATTTTAAAGATACCAATATCTCAATATATAGACGCCCAGTAGAATTACAATCAGGTGACACACCAACTAACGTGTTACTTGAAAATATTATTACAAACATGAATTTAGACTATGATTATTATTTACAAACACATGTAACAAACCCACTTCTGAAAATTGAAACAATAGATGAGTGTATTGAAACTTTCCTATTAAAACAAAAAGAAGGTTATGATAGTCTTTTTACTGCAAAAAAACTACAAACTAGGCTATATCAACTTAAAAATAACGATACACATGCTTTGAATCATAATATAAACGAATTAATCCCAACGCAAAACTTGGAACCATTATACGAAGAAAATTCATGCCTGTATATTTTTAAAAAAGAGATCTTATTTGAGAAGCATCATAGAATTGGATACAAGCCATATATTTACACTATGGATCATATTGAATCATGTGATATCGACATAGAAAGTGACTTTTTACTTACTGAACAATTACATAAACAATTTGCTTTAAATAATGAAAATGTTGTAATCGTAACAGGCGTGAATGGAGATATAGGTAACTCAATTGTAAAAGAATTCAAGAAATATAACTGGACCACTGTAGGCATCGATGTTCAAAAATGTACAAATAAAGAGTTTATCGATCAATTTATTTGCTGTGATATTAGTGATCCAGATGTATTAAAAGAACATATAGATCAGTTAGGATTCGATAAAATAGATTGTATAGTGAATAATGCCGCAACACAAATTTGTAAGCCAATTTGGGAATATAATGTAAATGAATGGGACTATACAATGAATTCTAACGTAAGACCAATATTTTTGCTGACTAAATTTTGCATTGAAAAGTTACGAAAGAGTAATAATGCGAATATTATTAATATTGCATCAGTTCATGCAACAACAACATCCAATAATATTGCTCCATATGCATGTTCTAAAGCAGCTGTGGTAGGTTTAACTAAAAATTTAGCACTAGAGTTGGCAAAATTCAATATTAGAGTTAATTCTATTTCACCTGGTGCGATAGACACAAAAATGCTTCGCAGTGGCCTATTAAGAGGACACGTTGGAAATGGGACAGAAGAATATCTTGTTGAAAAAATATCTCAAAAACATATTTTAGGTAAAATTGGCTCAACTAAAGATGTAGCTGAATTTGTATATTACTTAATTTCTAACAAATTTATTACAGGTTCAAATCTAATTATGGATGGCGGAGCATCTATACGTTTATCTACTGAAGTTTAAAATATATCCACTTTAATAATTTCAACAATATCATGTATATTTTTTCTTGATAAAATGTTATAATTTATTGTGTTCAACCCTGATTCCTGAATAAGTTTTTCTTTTTCGTCCTTATTTAATGAATCTATATTAGGCTTTTGCCATATATCTGATATAATTTTCTTTTCATTTGTATAATTTTCTACATTAGAAGTATGTGGCAATATTTTAAATGAATTATTTGTATTATTTGTTATTTTAATATTTTTTATATAACATCTATAATATAACACTCTATCTTCAATTCCCCATCCCCAAATATGATTTGGAAACCCGTTTATGTGAAATATTATTTCGTGTTTTGCTTTAATAATTCCACCCAAACTTTCATGATGAGCTGATTTAATACGATACATATCATTCATATCATTAGTATATACTGTTTTGATTATTTCTTCAGTAGGGTTTAAATCTACATCATGTGTAAAGAAAAATTTTGTCTTATTTTCGTATTCTTTAAACGCCACATTTAATATTGCTCCACGATTAAATAATTTCCCCTCGTTTTGTTCCACTACTACTACTTTACTATTCGGTAAATGCGTTTGGATTAACGGTACTGTATTTTTCACAAAATAATCCAAATGTTTCTCTCTATTGCGGTATGGAATAACTATTATATTCTCGTACATGTTTAGTATATAATATAAAAAGTCTTATAATTAAGTTATTTAACTCTAAATTTATAATACACGAATTGCACAAAATAACCAATTTTTGGTTGATAAAGAATAGTTCCGTTAATTTTTATATAAAAATAATGGTATAAGTAGTATATAATAGAACTCCATGGAACTGATTAATATTTTAACCCGTACAGGAAAACGCGAATCCTATTTTAAAACATTGGTAGCTAGTATTGAATCCCAAACCTATAAAAATTTCAGGCATATCAAAAGTAATGACAACCCTGATTGTACGTTTTTAACCGATTTACCCGACGTGTTTAATGTTTCTCCTGATCGAAATGCCGGTAACGGGTTTTACAATTTGTATTTGAATCATTTAGCAAAGCAAGTACAAGAAGGGTGGGTAATTATTCTAGATGATGACAGTAAGTTAATTGATAAAACTTTTCTGGAAAAATTGGCTGTAATTTGCGATAATTCCGAACCGCATGAAATTCTTATATACAGATCCCGTATTTCAGAAACTGGTGTTATTCCTCGCCCTGAAAACATGCAGAGAAAAATTATTGAATATGGTGATATTGATATGGCTTGTTTTTGCATACATTCTACAGTTTTACCTAAATATTCTTTTCATGCAAAAAGAGGCGGTGATTATAATTTGTTAGATCAGCTTAGAAGTACAAATCAATATACTTTCAAATTCGTAACCTTACCAATTGGAATATCGGCAAATTACGATGGAGCAAAACACGGGGATCTATAATATATCATTATCAGGCACTTTTTGATTACCAGTACAGTCAGAATTATAATAATCAAGTGTAGTATGCTTGTATTCTTTGTACATGGTCTGAACTCCTAATATATGTCCAATTACATAGATTAACAGTACAAGAATACGATAATAAAAGTCGGGTGGAAACGCTGGAAACAGAAACAAGACGATTTCAAATAGTTTGAATCCTACCCAGTAAAGATAATAGTAAAAATAATTATTATTGTTGTTGTCGAAAGTCATTTTTTTTTATAGTGACCTCTTTTTTTATAAATAATAATTATTAATTTTTTCGTTTTTTTGAACTGATTGACATTTGTTTTGATTTTTTAGAAAACCGCTTCCAATTCAAATACATTGGCGTCGATTTCTTTATTGGCTAAAGCATATGCAGAATTAGTACGCTCAAAGAAATTAACCTTTGTATCGACACTAATTAACTCCATAAAGTCAAATGGATTGGATGAATTGTATATTTTAGAATATCCTAGTTGAACCGCTAAACGATCCCCTACAAATTCAATATACTCTTTCATCATTTTCGCATTCATACCTATTAAACGGCATGGTAACGATTCAGTTATAAAATGTTTTTCGATTTCTACAGATTCACGTATTATTTTATGTACATCGGCTTCGGATAATTTTGTTTGTAATTTATTGTAGATTAATATGGCGAATTCGGTGTGCAATGCTTCGTCGCGCGATATTAATTCATTGGAAAACGTTAAACCAGGCAATAAACCCCGTTTTTTGATCCAATATATCGACGCAAACGAACTACTGAAAAATATACCTTCGACACACGCAAAAGCTATTAATCGAGTAGCAAAATTGCTCTGTTTATCTTGCATCCATTTTTGTGCCCATTTTGCTTTTTCCCCAATACAAGGAAAATTTTGAGTGGCTTTGAATAATTTATTTCTTTGTTCGCTATCTTGAATAAAAGTATCAATCAATATACTGTACATTTCTGAATGAATATTTTCCATGGCTATTTGAAATCCATAAAATGCTCGAGCTTCCGATAATTGGATATCCGTCATAAAGCGTACTGCTAAATTCTCTAATACAATACCATCACTCGCGGCAAAAAACGCCAATACCATTGATAAAAAATGTTTCTCATCGCCATTTAATTTAGCCCAGTCCATCAAATCCTTGGATAAATCGACTTCTTCGGCACGCCAAAAACAATCAACTTGTTTTTTGTACATTCGCCATATGTCATCATCTTGTATTGGAAACATTACGTATCGATCATCGGATTCACTTAATAGTGGATCTTCTTTATAACTATCTTTTGAAACTGTTTTCGTCTGTAATTCGGTTATCGAGTTTTCACTAGGGATTTTTTGGACCATTGCTAAATAATATAAAATGGATATTTTTATATTGGTTCTTTATTAATTAATTTCTCGTTTATACCTCATTTAAAGACCTTTTTCATATTTTTAGATGATCCTTGTCATTGTTGATCTATATTTCAATAAATCAATAACACGTTTTGTAGTAGAAAATTGATCATCGCCGTATATATCTTGTAGTAGGAGCCATTCAAACATACCCCCTTGATAAATATACACCTGTTTCACACCCAAATTATGCAATTGAGTCGCTTTTTGTATT
>MDTG01436909.1_pt1 | contig 10191 bp, 9 predicted proteins | sample 811421 | NCBI WGS metagenome assembly MDTG01 (sample SAMN05326645, study PRJNA326480) | marine metagenome | isolation source: seawater | place: Pacific Ocean: South East | collected 2011 | reverse complement strand
TAGATATTGGTTCTATTGAATATGATGCATTCATAGAATCAGATGGACAATATGACTACGTATTGAACTTATCTGCACTTAAGCATGTGCGCAGTGAAAAAGATCCGTTTACATTAATGCGTATGATTGATGTAAATGTATTTAACACTGTAAAAACAATCAAGCAGTCTATTGCATCTGATGTAAAAAAATATTTTTGCGTGTCTACTGATAAAGCAGCAAACCCTGTTAATATGATGGGCGCGTCAAAACGCATTATGGAAATGTTCTTAATGAGAGAAAGCCAACATATAAATATATCGACTGCTCGATTCGCCAATGTTGCTTTTTCGGATGGCTCATTACCACACGGGTTTAATCAAAGAATACAAAAAAATCAACCCATTGTTGCCCCTAATGATATTAGACGCTACTTTCTAACGCCTAAGGAATCAGGTGAGTTGTGTTTAATGTCGTGTATTTTTGGTGAAAATAGAGATATTTTCTTTCCAAAGCTAAGTGAGGCTTTGCATTTAATCACTTTTGCAGATATTGCTGTTAAATATCTTCAAGAGCGTGGTTTTGAGCCAGTTTTATGTAAAACTGAAGATGAAGCACGAGAGCTTGTCAAAACTCTTCCAGCTCAAAAAAAGTGGCCTTGTTTATTTACCACAAGTGATACTACTGGTGAAAAGGATATTGAAGAGTTTTTTACTGATAAAGAAACCCTAGATATGAATAGATTTAAAAATCTTGGAGTGATAAAAAATGAAGCTGTGTTTGATGACTCTTTACTTTGCGAGTTTGAAAACGTAATCGTAAAAATGAGGTCTCAGAAATCATGGAACAAATCAGAATTAGTGTCATTATTTTTTAAAATGCTTCCTGATTTTGACCATAAAGAAACGGGAATATATCTTGATAGCAAGATGTGATTTTATTATATAAGCAGTGAGAAAATAATGAGTTTTGCAATACCACTATTTGATTTGAATTTCGGTAAAGAAGAGACCGATACTGTAATTGAAACGTTGGAATCCAAATGGCTTTCTATGGGGCCTAAATGTATCGAATTTGAAGATACATTTGCAATAATGATGGGTTCAAAAAGAGCTGTCTCAGTTGCGAATTGTACAGGTGCATTGCATTTAGCATTAATGGCACTTGATATTAAAGCTGGAGATGAGGTTATTGTTCCATCATTAACATTTGTGGCTACAGCTAATTGTGTTAGGTATGTAGGTGCTACGCCTGTGTTTGCAGATGTCACAAGTATTACTGACCTTACCATTAGTGTTGAAGATATAAAGAAGAAAATTACGCATAAGACTAAAGCAATAATTCCAATGCACTTTGCAGGCTACGCGGCACATATGGATGAAATAATGGAGATTGCACAAGAGTTTAATTTAAAAGTTATAGAAGATGCTTGTCACGCTCCATTATCTGAGTACAAAGGTAAAAAACTAGGTTCTATTGGTGATATTGGGTGTTTTAGTTTTTTCTCGAATAAAAATATAAGTACCGGTGAAGGTGGAATGCTAATTACTAATAATGATGATTTAGCTGAAAAAGTTAAACTGTTTCGTTCGCATGGAATGACTACTATGTCGTATCAAAGGGCTAGTGGTCATGCTACTTCATATGATGTCGTCGAGTCAGGTTACAATTATCGAATGGACGATATTAGAGCATCTATAGGAATAGTTCAACTTTCAAAGTTACAAGCTGATCTTGCCAAAAGGGCACAGGTACGGAAATGGTATATTGATGAGCTAAAAACAGTGTCTGGTATTACGATTCCTTTTTATGATTATAAAGATTTTTCATCAAATTATATAATGCCAGTTGTACTACTCGATTCTAACTCTATGAAGCGAGATAGAATTAGAGATTCACTTCATGAAAATGGCATTCAAACGAGTGTTCATTACCCTGCAGTTCATAAATTCTCTGTGTTTAAACCATATGTTAGTGAAAGTCTACTTGTAACTGAGTATATTTCTGACAATGAAATTACACTTCCTCTTTATAGCTCTTTAACGAAGGAACAAGTTAAACTTGTTGTCACCGAATTAAGAAAAGCATTGAATGGATTTTAATAAACCTTTAACAATGGTCGGTTTTTTTTCCGAGTCCGTTGAGTTAGCTGAACGTTTAGGTTTTAGTATAACCACAGTTGTAGATTCTAATTATCAAAAAAGAAGTAATTCGCGAGTCATTTTTCATACTGATGATGAATTCATAAATAAACAAATTTTAAGTAATGTATTCATATGTCCTGACTCACCAAAAGTAAGGAAAAAGCTGTATTTAAAATACAATAAAGCAGGTTATGAGTTTTCGTCTCTTATTTGTACTAATGCGAGTATATCACCTAGCAGTATAATTGGGCATGGTGCGTATATTCAAACAGGCGTTAATATTTCGGCTGAATGTATACTTGGTGTGTGTGTAAGGGTGAACTCTTTCGCTAATATTATGCATAATGCAAAAATAGGTGATTTTGTAACTGTAGCCCCTAATGCTGTAATTCTTGGAAATGTTAAGGTTTGTGAAGGTGCTTATATTGGAGCCAATGCTACAATTCTCCCAAATCTATGTATAGGGGCTAATAGCATTATTGGTGCCGGAAGCGTTGTAACAAAAGACGTAGACGAAGACACAGTTGTTTGTGGTAATCCTGCAAGGATCATGAGATGAATAAAAAATACGAAAATTTGATTATTAATAACGAATATTCAATATTGAAAACACTTCAAAAAATGGATGAGGTGAAAAGAAAATTATTGATCGTTAATTATCTAGATGGAAGATATTGGAACTTAATTTCTATTGGTGATTTACAGCGGGCAATAATATCTGGCACAGAATTAACAAAAAAAATTAAAAATATTCACATTAGTGATAAGCAGGTTGCTGACATAACTCAATCTCATGATGTATTGAAGGAAAGAATGAAGTCAATGCGTTGCGAGTTTATGCCTGTACTAGATCAATTTAATAACCTCAAATCTGTTTTATTTTGGGAAGATTTTTTTAAAGAAAAGAAAACTATCTCCCATTCAAAATTAAATTGTCCAGTTGTAATTATGGCTGGTGGACAGGGGACTCGTTTAAAACCGATTTCTAATGTTATCCCAAAACCACTAACACCTATTGGGGAAAGTACTATAATTGAAGAGATCATGAGTCGTTTTAATGATGCTGGATGTAATAGGTTTTTACTTACTGTTAACTATAAAAAGGAAATGATCCAGTATTATCTTGATAAAGAAGCAAAACATTCCAGTAAAATAGAATACCTAGAGGAGGAAAAACCATTAGGAACTGCGGGTTCTATAACACTGTTAAAGAATAAAATAAAATCAACATTTTTTGTATCAAATTGCGACATTTTAATCGATCAAGATCTACAGGAACTATATAACTATCATAAAGAAAATAATAACGAAATCACTCTCGTAGCGGCATTAAAAAATGTGAAAATATCTTATGGGACTCTGATTTCTAGAGACGATGGTTTACTAGAGTCAATGGAAGAAAAACCAGATTTAACATTTAAAATAAATGCTGGCGTTTATATTTTAGAGCCTCATTTGATTGATGAAATTCCTGATAATGAGTTCTATCACATTACAGATCTCATAGATAAGGTTAAGGCAAGAAACGGTAGGGTAGGTGTTTTTCCTATCAGTGAGCAGTCTTGGTTAGATATTGGTGAATGGCCAGAATATATCAAGACAGTGAAGGCATTATCAAGTGACAAAAATTTTGTCGGAATTTGAGTTTAAGGAAATATTTTGAAATTAGTGTTTGCTTCTTTCCAAGGAGTTAACAATGGAATTCCTAAGGGAATGGTAAAATTTTTATTACCATTGTTTGAACGTTTTAGTAAAAATCCGGAAGCTAGATATTATGTAGGTGACATTATAGGTAAAACTGAACCTAATATAATAGTAGTATCAACTGCATTTTTGTGGTTTAAGAAATCGATATCGATTCTAATAAAACTCATGCCTATCAAGTACTTGCAATGGAGAAAACGTTTTATTTTAGAATTAGCTTATGATTATTTACTAGCAAGACGTATCCAAGAGTCTGTAGTTCTCGTGTCGTCCGCTTATGTAAAACGAACATTCGAGAAAAATGAAAAATTAGGTGGAATTAATTATTTTATAGCTGGTAATCCCGATGATAATGCTATATATCAGATATTATTGGAGGAGATGCAGTCTAAAAATTGTATTCTAAAAGATCCTTATACAGACAAATCAAGAGTTCTTCGTATCGCAGAATCTATAAATAAAGTTCATAAATTGTTTTTATTTACGTCATCGCAATTAGAAACTTATAGTGTTGGTTTAAATAGGGATAAGATCATTTATTCAGAGGCATTCGTTAAACCAAATTTAAGTGAGTTTATAGACGTTAACATTCAAAAAAATGATGACTTTACTTTTTGTTATGTTGCTCATACTGTGTGGCTAAAGGGATTAACATATTTAATTGAAGCTTGGGAGAAAGCCAACATTCAAGGTGCAAAACTGTGTATAGCAGGAACTATTGATAGTTCTGTTTTAACATTCATAAATAATAATTACTCTGAGATTAAAAACGTAGAATTTATAGGCGCTGTTCCTGATCTAAATTCTTTCTTACGTAGTTCACATATTACTGTAGTACCTAGTTTGCTTGATGCGGGTCCTGCAACAGTTGCTGAGTCATTATATTGTGGAACTCCAGTAGTATGCACAGACGGTTGTGGCTCTAAAAGATTAATTACAAATAAGAATGGATTGGTTGTGGAAGCAAGATCTGTACACGCTTTAGCAGATGGCTTAAGAAAGTCTTATAATAACTACTCCATGTTCGATACCAATGTTGATGAATTGAGTGAAATAATTAAATCTAATGAGGTAGAGAAGTTTTATTCTTTAGTCACATCACATGTGATAGAACCGAAAATATATTAAAGACTCTCTTTGCCTGTTAATTATTTTTGATTAGACCTAAGTTTTTATATAGCGAGCTTTATTTAATTAACTAGAATGTAAAAGTTCTGTATTTTTTCATTGTTTTGCTTATCAATATTGAGTATTTATAAGCGTTAATGTGGTTTTGAGATATTGCTATTGTATTTATGTTTATTGTTTCATGTATCCAAAGACTTTTTATAGCCTCGATTACAACACCTAATGGTATAGTTTTTTACTAAGGGTAGGTTGTAGTACATTTTCCGAGTTAAATAGTTGCTAGATTTCACAATGTCCAATTTTAAAGTGCGTTATTTAATACGATGTTATTTGGGATTTAATTATTGTGATATAGAACCAAAAGCAGATGTTTCCTTGTTAGTATTGCTTTAATTCATTTCATTTTGCTTTAGAGAACTTACCATTCTATATATTTTTATTTTTTGTATTCACCTCCTAGGTATAGTTTTTAATAAGAATGAACAATTAATTATTGCTAACGTATGAGATATTAATTTTTTAAAAGATTCAGTAATGTTAATATTTACTTCTATACTAATCATTTTTTCAAATATGTTTAATAACATGTGGGTAAATCTGTTACGTATCATTGAATAGGCTCCAAGTCTATACTATGTGTAAAAATATTAAATGTGCACTTATACACTAAGTATTAATAAGTTACGAAGAGTGGAATGAAATGTCAAAAAAGAATATTTGGTTATTTGGAGACTTTAGTGGTTACCACAAAGCTATTAATGATATTTTGTGTGAAAGTGATGAATATACACCAGTTTTAGTCTCTTCGGGAGATGGTTGGAAAGGGATAATGCATAATGGTATATCATTGCGACGGAGAGGGGGGGCACTAACTTCTTTTTTATTTAAATTATATGATTTATATAGGCTTTATTGGAGTATTCCAAAAGATATTGGAGCTTCGCAACTGATGAATCCAATTTTTATTACAGAAAGTTCGATAGTGAATTATTTGTTTTTTAGAAAAATTAGAAAAAACTCAAGGAAAGTAGTACTTATTTGTGCTGGGACTGATGCATTACTTTGGAACTACGCTAAGAATTATAAATACTCGTATATTACCAATCAAATAAAAGCAGAGCCAAAAAAGAAGCATCTGTGGGCAAGATGGCACCGTGCTCTATTAAATCAATATATAGCTAAACGTGTTGATTCTATAGTACCAACTATGTATGAATATAATATGCCTTATATCAAATTCACTAATACACGTAACTATGTGCTATTGCCATGTCCGGTTGATGAATTTAAAAAATATCCTAGCTTTAATCCGAAGGTTAAGGAAAAGTTAGTTTTTTTTCATGGGGTTACTCGCCCTCATTTTAAAGGGAGTTACTTTATCAAAGATGCTTTCCAAAAGGCATCGGAAATTTATGGTGATAAGGCGGAATTTATTATTAGTGAAAAGATGCCCTATAAGGAATACTTAAAGGCTATAAAGCGAGCAGATGTTATTGTTGATCAGTGTTTATCATATAGTTATGGTATTAACGCTATACTTGCGCTTGCATCAGGGAAAATATGTTTTTCTGGAGCAGAGTCAATAGCGATTAAAAATATGAATATAATAGATTGCCCTATAATTAATATTTTACCCTCTGGTGAACAGATATTAAACGAAATAGGTACCATATTAGAAAAAGATAGTCTCGAACTAAATCAATTAAAATTACTTGGGCTCAAATATGTTCAAAAATATCACTCCCCTGAGTTGATTCAAAAACAATTGTCTAGTTATTGGTAAGAAATAAAGGATATTTTTATCGACTCCTAACTGTCACTTTAAAATAACTAAAGTTAAATTATCGGAGTTGCTTATTGTATCGTTTAAAGATGTGTGTTTAATAGATGGAAATCAAAGTACTATTATCAATATATAGCTCAAAATTAGTTATTTACTTCTGTTCGACGTGTAATCGAGTAAACCACTGTAAATAATTGTTGGAAATATAGTTAAGAATGCCTGTAAAAATAAGTGTACATTTTTTATTTTTTAAAGATAGGAATGTATTGTAGGGAACTAATCCGTTTCTTACTATTAAATAGTAGAGAAAAAATGCCTAAAGAAATATTTATTTACACTTTGAATGATTTGTTGTTTCAATTTATCAACAAGGCCATGCTTTAGTATGGTTTCTTATTTGCTTGTTTTTTTTATTTTATCTTGTTTTTCCTTATCCCCATATATAAAGCAGGGCAGAGTATTAAAAATTCCATTTTTAATACTCTGTTACTTTATTTTATTCTTATTTGCAGGTTTAAGAGAAGTAGGGGTTGGATCTGATGATTTTAATTATGTTAACCGATTTTTAGAAATTCCAGATATTAGCCAATGGATAAATGGAAACTATAATTACTCATATAGCTCTAGCTTTATGGAACCTCTTTATGTTGCATATGGTTCATTTATTAGGCTTTTTACTGATGATTATGTTTTTTTGTTTATGGGGGTTGCCTTTTTATCTATTAGTTTCGCTGTGCAAAATTATTATCGGTATTCTCATTATGTTTTTTTAACTCTATTATTATTTTTTGTTCATACTTATTTATATAGAGATATTAATCAAATACGCTCTGCCGTTGCGGCTGCCATTGGTCTATTTTTGATAGCTCAAATCCATAACAGGCAGCATGTTAAGGTATGGTGTACGTTATTTTTAGCTGGCATGTTTCATATGGCCTCAGTGGTTTTATGTTTTGCTTACCTCTTGAGTTTTTTTAATGTAACAAGGCGCAGAGTAATAGCGGCTTACTGTTTATCGCTACTTTTAGGTGTGATTGGAGTCTCACAGTTAGTTTTTCAACTTATTCCGGGTGGGGGAGTCCTGGCCGGGAAACTTTATAATTATACTGAAAATAGTAATTATTTGAATGCGGTTTCTTTATTCGATATAACTAATATTAAAAACTCAGCGATACTTTTTGTTATTATACTTTTTTGGAAAAGGCTTGAAAAAATTGTACCGCACTTTACAACGTTTGTGCTTTTTTATTTATTAGCAGTTGGAGTACGAATCGCATTTTGGGACTTAGGGGTTTTAGCTGCAAGGACATCCACTTTTTTTGCAATTGTAGAAGTTATACTTATTCCGTATTTTATTTTTATATTTAGGAATAAGATATTTATTACTTTATTAATTATATTGTATGCATTTCTGACTTTATATTTAAATCTATTTATAAAAGATGGCCGTAACCCCTACGGACTATCAATTTTTTAAGGACATTAATGATCAAAATTTTATATGTAGTAAGTACGCTAAAAAGGTGTGGCCCTACTAATCAGTTGTCTTACATAATAAAATATTTAGACAAGGCTAAATTTAAACCCGTTGTACTTACTCTTTCGCCTGAGCCTACAACTAGTAGTATGAAATCTTATTTTGAAACTGCTCTCAATGTTGAAGTTCATACATTAGGTTTATCTAGAATTAAAGGATTGTTTTTTGCTAAATCTTCACTGCAAAAATTTATTAAAGCTAACTCTATTGATTTAATCCACTCTCAAGGGATAAGGGCAGACGGTTTAGCAAGTAAAATAAAAATAAAAAAAGTAGCAACATTAAGAAACTACCCTTATTACGATTACCCTATGACCTATGGGCGACTTCGTGGATGGCTAATGGCCAAAGCACATTTAAATTATCTAAAAAGTATAAACAGTCCGGTAGTGGTATCTAAGTCAGTCTCTGATATGTTACTTAATATGAAAAGTTATAAAATTGACTTTGTTCAAAATGGTGTTGATTTGGAACGGTTTCCAAATAGTAATAAAGCTGATTTAAGAGGTAACTTAAACATACCTAGCGATACTATAGTATTTATATCTGTTGGCCATTTAAGTAGCAGAAAAGATCCTCTTACTATTATTAAGGCTTTTCAGTTTGCCAATATAAAAAATAGTGCTTTATTCTTTTTAGGTGATGGAGGATTAGTGGATGAATGCAATAGCTTAATTATTAACGATCCACGAATAACTTTAGTCGGAAAAGTAAGTAATGTGGCGGACTATCTCATGGCGAGTGACTACTTTGTTTCTTCCTCATTAGCTGAAGGTTTACCAAATACAGTACTAGAAGCAATGGCCGCAAAGCTACCTTGTGTATTATCAGATATACCGCCGCATATCGAAATTGCAGAGTTAGGGCGCATACCGCCTTTAATTTTTAAAGCTCAAGACATTGATGATTTAAAAGAAAAAATGCTTACCATAGTTGAGACTAACTATGAGGCTATGAGTATTTCATCCCGCAGAATAATAGAAGAGCATTTAAATGCTAAAAGTATGTCTGAGCGTTACCAGGAAAAGTATTTAGCGCTAGTTAAGAATACAAAATAGCCCAATTAGGTCAATATAATGAATTTTTCAGTTTTAATGTCGATTTATAAAAATGAAAAGGTTGAGTTTTTTACAAGGTGTATGGAAAGTATTTGGAATGAACAAACCATAAAACCAAACGAAATTATTTTAGTAATTGATGGCCCTCTTTATGATGGGTTATATGAATCAATAGGTATTTGGCAGGATAATTTAGGCGAGGTTTTGCGTATTATACCACTAGAAAGTAATGTAGGTTTAGGTGATGCTTTAAATATAGGGTTAACACATTGTACAAATGAATTAGTTGCAAGAATGGATACAGACGATATTGCTCTACCAGAACGTTTTGAAAAACAATTAGCTATTTTTGAAAGTAAAGATATAGATGTTTGTGGTTCATGGGTTAGTGAATTTAATAAAGAAGAGACGTTAATAGAGTCATATAGAAAACTACCTGAAAATCATGAAGAAATACTTAAATTTAGCAAAAAAAGAAACCCGCTTAACCATCCGTCAGTTATGTATAAAAAGAGCATTGTAGAGTCTGTAGGTAGCTACGGAAAATATAGGTTTGCTCAAGACTACCATCTGTGGGCATTATTATTATTGAATGGTGCTAAGATGTATAATATTCAAAAGTCATTGGTCAATATGCGAGCAGGTTATAGCCAGCTAGAAAGGCGTGGTGGCTTGAAGTACGCAATTAATGAGTTTAATATCCAGAAAGAATTTTTAAGGATTAATTTTATTAATAAAGCTCAATTTTGCTCTAATGTAATTATTAGGTTTGTAGTACGTCTATTGCCGTCAATATTTTTGCGAACTATTTATCAAAAAATTAGAAATTTATCAGTTTGAACTATTATTTTTTACATT
>MDTG01436807.1_pt1 | contig 10192 bp, 14 predicted proteins | sample 811421 | NCBI WGS metagenome assembly MDTG01 (sample SAMN05326645, study PRJNA326480) | marine metagenome | isolation source: seawater | place: Pacific Ocean: South East | collected 2011 | reverse complement strand
TGTCGAAGTACTAAGTAATAAAAACCGAAAAACGAATGAATGACCCGGAGAACATGTCGTATCGCATGCTTCGGAAGAAATGCTTCAAACTTTTTCCCAAAGGTGAGAAGCCACGAAATTGCAGCGGAAAACGACGTGAGCTGCTTGAGCGCTTTTTAGAATTTTCCGACCAGCGCTCGGCGATCGTCGCGGTCAGCTATAACCTATCTTTCGCGTCACAGCTGAACGTGGCGATGGGCAGCGAAAAGGACTTTGTCGAGCAATGTCAGCGCGCCAAGCGTCTTTGCTACTTTGCGGCCCTCGACAAGATACAGCGCATCGGCGAGGAGTTTGGCCTTGATGTCCTTGGCATCCAAGAGGTCGAAGATGCCCAAATGGTCGATCGGATTGCGTCACGTATACCGGCTCTGGACAGCTACTACAGAGCGGGAGTCTGGAATCGAAATGTCAACAAGTATGTAGGAGCCATGCTTATGTGGAATTCTAAGAAGCTCGGCCGTCGGCAGAGCGCGACGACGGTCAACCTCGACCCAGAGGACGGCCGTACGTGCGGCATCGTGACAACCGATAAAGGCATCACCCTAATCGTCGCCCACTTTCCGTGGATGCAAACGCGGAGGGAGAAGCAGATCATCCAATACCTCATCACGCCGCACGTGATACGAAACGAAAACATCATCATGCTAGCCGACACGAACGACGCCAAAACGCTCATCAGCGCAGACGATCCCCTGCTCATCGCTGGACGGCCACTGTCCCAAAACCTGACACGCGAGCAGGTGAAAAAGCGGCTTAAGACGTGCTGCTGGCACGAGCAAGGGCATCAGTACGAATCGTACAGCGACACCGGCGATTATGTGCTGGCAGAAAATGTGCTGAGCATTCAGATGCCGTACGATCTGCCGTCCAACACACCCGGAGAGAGCGCGCTCTTCTCGGACCACTCGCCCGTCGTCGCACGTGTAGCGCTTCTTCCGAGTTGAGGAATGAGGAGAGCGACCCGATCAAAAAACCTGCAAAGTGTGTCACCAGAGCAGAGATTCGCCACACTTACACAAAGACACCGTAAAAACGAAGCGGCATCACACTCTTACGCGGTCTTTTTTTTTGTCACTGCATCATCAAAAGATATGGCGCACCGTCAACTGGTGCAGCGCCTTCTGAGCTTTGACGTCGTCTACCGTGCGACGATGGGCGACTTTCTGCTGCAGAACGACGTGCTCCACGAAGCGACCAAGAACACCTCGCCGCCACCCACACAAACGGAAGTCGACGACCTAGTCCGCTTCTTTGCCGATTGGTTCGACGTCGACGTCGACGACTGGGTCTTGGCACAAACCGGCCGTCGGATCCGTGAGATCCGAGACTGGTCGCGCGTGCAGAAAGTCCTCTTCTTTTACCGCACCGTCAAACGCCTCACGCTCGAACACAAGTTCACCCAATGGCAGGCACTCCTCGGTGGACCCGAACGCGTCAAAGAGTTGCCCGCGTTTCGGCAGCTCTGGCCGTACTCGTCGAATCGTGTGCTCAAGGGGCACATCCGGCAGCTGAAGATTGAATACAATCGGTATCTGGACCGCCACAATGCCAATTCAACATAACCCAGTTTCTGCAGACATAAAAAAAACGAATTGGGTAAAAAATAACGAAAAAAAAACGTGGACGTCAAACTCAGAGCCTCGACAGCGCCTCAAACGCCGCGATGTTATCTGATCCGCCTCGCACTTTGTACACGCTCGACGGACACGACGCCCGCCTGATCGAATACGACCTTCGGTACATGAAGAGCCACATAAACGCCGCCGTGCACGAGGCCGTCCCGCGCCTTGAAGTGCGCCCGCCTTTGCCGGACATGTATGGTAAGCCAGCGAGAATGAATCGAAGCGTGGCCTTTTTCGCCGACCCAGAGCAGACGTACGGCTACTTCTATTCGAAGCAGCTTTCCAAATCGCAACCGCCTACCGAAGCGATCCGGTCTCTTATGAACATTGTCATTAATACTCATGCGCATTAATACTCATGCAAACACGCAGTTCCCAGGCACAGATTTTTGAACCTCTCCCGCCGCCGACTCGGACGAAGAGGATCAAACCACCGGCTCCCGATGCAACGCGTACGTACTCGCGCGCACAAACCGCCATCTCCCTCGCGCATCACGCCTCGCTCCAACGCCATGCCTCACTCGATGCTGAAAAAATCGAAACTTGCTGAAAAAATTTGAATACCGAAAAAATTTTGAATTCTCGCGCGCAACGTCCGACATGCTGACCGCCTCTGCCATTGCTGCCGACCAGGACGTCCCACTTTGTCGGTGTGGGATCGGACGCGACGTCCCACTTCGTCGGTGAGGCTCAGAAAAACAAGGATATCATCAGATTCGTGTCAATGTGTACTGACAATTTCGAAACGCCGTTGTGTTGTAATCAAAATCTTTACCATGCAACACCCAAATGTTTTCTATCACATTTTCGCTGACAACTTCACCGTAATTGTGCTCGTCTCGTCCATCCGCCGCCGCACATGTAAAATGAGCACTACCAGGTCTGTGAAACACGCAATATATGAAATCACGAGGTCCACCTAATGTCACTGCATTCTCACATGCGTGGTCACTAAACTGACATTCAGATTTTGGCCAGCTGATAATGAAATAACTTCCATCTGCAGACTGTTCAATGCGATCCTGTCCTTCAAACGATGTTCTCGCTCTGTTAATGTCAAACCCGTTTTTCATATAATAGTTTCCGTCAAAACATCTTGTCTCAAAGTGCCACTCGCCGGACAAGCCTGTAGTTGTCACGTGCGGCTGTGGCGGAAAGTTCTTGTCTTCTTTACTGGCGGCATGGATAGATATCACTAATGCAGGAATACTGATTAGGACTGATAGGAATGTGAAAGACAAAGTTACCAACGGCGAAATTTGAATGACGCTCTGGGTTGGGGTGGAAGCGCGTCGATGGGCAGCCGCCCCCGAGCTCCTTGGATTCATGTTTTATTTCTTACCGAGATTTTTTATTTCGACGGGTAGAAAAAAAAACAAAGCGCCCTGCAAACCCGCCACCGAGTTCTCGAGAACTCGACCCCTGTTTTGGCATTGGCCGTCCGCACGTGCATACACTGCACCATCGTGCAAGACTAGACAGTGCCTTGTGTTGTTGAACGAACCGTCGACACGGAGTTGTCGATTCTGGCAGACGACTTCCAACGCCCTACTGTTCTCAAGCTTCCACTGGTCAAACGACCACCCAAAGAGCCCAGCAAAAACGCACGTCGCGACGAACCAAAACCAGCTTGGTCGGATCAACGCGCATTTCAGTGCACGCTTCAACGGATTACTCGTCAACAAATACACTGACGGTGAAGACTACATCTCGTCTCACAGCGACGACGAGCGTGGACTCGACCCGTCGATAGGCGTTTTGGTCATTTCATGGGGCGCCGAACGCACATTCCGCCTGCGCCACAACGGCAACATCGTGCACAACGCGCAGACCAAGCCCTATTACGCACTCCTCATGGCCGGATCTGATTTCCAAGCAAAGCTCAAGCACGAGATACCAAGAAGCAAGCGCGTGACCATGTGTCGAGTATCGTTCACGTGGCGCGTTCACCACAACAAAGCAAACGAGGAGCAATTGTACAAAGCATGGCAACTGGCGCAGGAGAAAAAAGCGCTCCGGGCTAAAGCGGGTGAAGGCGCGGAGAATCGCAAGAAGCGCGCACGCCAGTAAAGGCGTGCGCTACAAGTCTTTGTTGAGGTGCAAAAAAAAATTGTTCGCTCACCATAAACCTCATGTGGACTAGCGAACACAAGTTCGAGTCACTTCAAGATATCAACTACCGAGGAAAGTCCATTTTAAGCAGCTTGATCGGCACGCGCCTCTCCAACTTCGTAAATCGGCGCATGAATCTTGACAAAATTAAAGATTATGCAATGTATTATGCAATTAATGTTTTTCCAAAATTTCATCTGCCGACCACTGCAGATGTCGTTCGACAATCATACCCTCCCGACGACAACTATGAAAAAAAACGTGGCAAAAAAAGCGTACAAAATGACTGTGATTTAGAAACGACAATCGAAGAATTGAACGAGTTTTTAAAATTACACGCGCGCACCCCCTCAGTCAATAGAGTATTTGAAATTACAATGCAAACCTCCTCTTCTATTCTGAATAAATTACAAGAATTGAAAAAATTAGCATCCAGGACTGTCGAGAGCGACTTTGAAGAAATCATAAAAGAAATCAAAGGCAACGTTATCAAACTTCATGTATATTTCAAGACAGATTATCAAGAAAGTAGTGTGCTTGGTATCATCAAAAAAGAGAAAATTGTATTCATGCAAGTTAAATTGTCCATTGGTGAAGGAATTGAGAAACAAAGTACGGAAATAAAGTATTATTTTCGTGTCCATCATGAGCATGGACGTCAGTACACAATCGATATTAAAAAGACGTCCGCCGCCGCACCCGCCACACCCGCCGCACTCGTCGCCGCACCCACCGCACCCACCGCACCCGCCACACCCGCTGTAGTCACTATGGTACGAGAAGGCAGCTCTAGTGGCGCTGCATCAGGAAGTTCAAAAGCAAAATGCGATAGTTTAGAGCTCGGGGCGTGTCTCCTTTGGAATCCTCCAAGCTGTGCATGCCCGGAGGATATTGATTGTGACTGTGCGTGCTAAAAGAATGTGACATGAGTCACAGTTTAGCAGCGACAGGCCGTGCCAGGAGTTCGCCATGGATGTAAAGCTTGCAATATCAATAAAAAAAAATCAAATGGAGAACAACAAAAGTTTGATTAAGATTCTTCGTATGAAGCTGCAGCAGATGACTGAGGAAAACGAACAACTGCGCCAAGAACTCATGATGCTCCGCTCGCGTTTGTAATGAAGACGACTTTGAGATCACAAAATATGAAGTTTTTTGTGCGAGGGCGTCTGCAAAGTTACAACAAATGATTCCGTGCATCCATGAACACACGCTATGTATGTTCTACGCACGCACTGTTACGCCTCGTCTCTTGGACTTTGACAGACAATTGTAGCGATAAATCATCTTCATGTAACGCATTGTCTAGAATTGTGTGAATATGTGCCGCGATCCGTTCTACGGTGGGAGCGTGCGTTGTAAAGGGTGTCAGGTCATTCAGGTGGCTGTGGTCGTATATATCAAGTATGTTTGTGCGTACTATCGCGTCGAGTCGATGTGAATTTATTACACAGCCAAAATCGTCAATGGGTCCTTTGACTTCGACTTGCAATCGGTAATTGTGACCATGCATCTGACGACATTTGCCATAGTTCTCTTCGTTTTGCGACGCAGATAAAGTTGTATCTCGAAGTTTATGAGACGCGCTAAACTCGTACTCACGTCTGAATGTGACCATTTTGTTAGGTTTGTCCGCGTCGATAATAATACGACGCCTATGGTCTTCAAGAAATATGCACCGTCCGCATTCGCGCGCGACGTCGCGTGGATCAAGGATGGGGTGTGTGTATTCGTCTCCCACGATCTCACGCAGCATTTTGCTTTCCATTGCAGATACGACCAGAGAATGGCACGGAAGGCCGTTTTCGTTCTCACGAGATCTCGCAAGAGACTCGAGCGCGCTTTTTGATGCAGCGTACACATCTGAGTTTGAACATCCAGTCCACGGATCGTCGACGGCACGTGAGCTGATACAGACCACGCGCGCACGGGGAAACGTTCTCATCAACTCCAAATGGGACAACACATTCACCTGAATGATTGAGGATGGTGTTTTTTGCGATGCAGGACCCAGAGCGGCATTCATAACGATCACATCGACGTGCTGGGACTTCAATTGAGTACACATTGCGGTCACATTACCTGGAGATTCGAGGTCGCATGACAAGGTCTTTACATTCGGTTGAGAAAAACAATCGTCATCAACTCTTACGATTGCTATAATTGTGGCATTTTTTGATGCTATATGCTGGACCAACTCCTTGCCGAGAGCACCCGATGCTCCTGTCACCAAACACGATACCATTTGACAAATGCTCTACTTTTTTACGATGGACATGTAACGCAACATTTACGATGAGAATACCAGTTTAGCCTGCGCGAAGGTGTCGCCCGCATTGTTTGCATATTGTATCAGACAAAAGTTGCTGTTGCTCACGTAATACTTTTTCGAAAAAGTTTCTTCCACAGATGGCAAATACAAGTGTGCGTTAGATTTCACATCGACTTCGGTCAAATGCTGTGTACTTTGCGTATTAGTAAAGCCCAAGGCACTTCTACAATTAGTTTCATCTACACTCGAAGGTGTTAGCACATGTTTATTAATTTTCGAAGTGTCTGCGAGGAGGCTTACTAGTGGCGCGGTGTCGGCCGAAATTGAGGATATAGTCTTGAAGGCTGGATTCGATGGAGTATCCAGAGTTGCCATCTTATTTATGGACGACGTAAATTGCATTCTACACTCAACATGGTCGCACATTTTGTAGCTTGCTACTCTGTTTTGGTTCCTCAACTCTGTCGTGTGACAAACATCAGTGGAAGACAAAGCCAATATAGCCGGGAAATCGCATTTTATTTCTATCATTGACATGGTACTCGCAATGTTTTCTTGTGTGCGCACACACGCTTCATCTGCTCCATTTGGGATAAAGTTCAACTTGTTTATAGATGTTGGTGCGTGAGCGGGACTGTACTCTACATAAGAGTAGCCTGGACAACTCATCGTGGAAGTGTGATCGAGTGAGAATTGCCAGCCAAACAACCCGGCAAAGACACAAGCGATTATGAACCATGACATACAACATGATAAACCTGCGCATGTCGTCGAAAAACATGCCACTTTAGGTTCCGGTGAGAGCCCTTTTTCCCGTTTTGTGGACGACCCCCTCCCAGCACGTATGTCGTCGCGAGAAGGCATTTTTCATTGTAAAAAGAAAAAATATGGTCTCGCGCGAGATACATACATGTGCCGGCGATGCATAGTAACAAAATGTAGGTGTTTGTGAAAGCGCAAACTTTCGCACCAGGATACTCATGCCTTGGAATGACCTTGATTTTTTTGTTGTGAGAGGCAAATGAAGTTGCCCGTCACTTTTTATCTCATGGGTGGCTTATGCTACTTCTTTCAAGATCAAGCTGTCAGAGTCCAGCCCGTGAAGCACCTTATCGTTCTTGTACTGCTCGTCATACTTGCTGCGGTGATGTCATTCTATTTTGTGAATGAATCCTGACGACGGGGCTGCAAATACAATGTTCGGCGCGAGAAGTCTTGTCGCAGGTGCGTCTCTTTGCGTTTACGACGACGAAAGGACTGATGAATCCCGCACAAATTTACAGTCATCGCTATTGGTACACTCAGCACATGACGAGTGCACTCGTGTGGGATGCAATCGATACAACGCATGCGCTTGTGTACCAGTCCGATACAGTCCTTTGTCGGCCACTCAATTTTATGGTATTTTCAAACTATTTGTTTATTGGAGGAGCTAGTAATGCGATAAACGAGCGATCTATAATGTACACTCACAAGATGAACGGTGGCTTTGCGTTGCACAATGTGTTGCACACTCGCAAATGCATCACACAGACATTGCGCATCCGATTGATGGAAGATAGCATTTGGAACAACTGCCGTCGTCAACCGGTGCGTGCAGTTGATGTCATGAGTTTCGCTACAGACAATGGCTTCACCATGTGTTTTGGTACAGGATCATCGCGCACGTGTCCATATGGCGCACATAAGCCTTGGGTGAAAGCCCAGCGCCAAAACTTGAGCGAGTTTTACGAGCACTGTCCGAATGCTCTTAAACTCTGCTGCAAAATCAGTCCGCACCGCTGCAAGGCCTCCTGTGGAGACCATGCAGCTCGGAACAACTACACCTCCCGAGGTTAATAATATTCGTCCGTAAACTCGATCTCAGTGAAGTGTGTGTAAAAAATAATGGAGCATCTGGAATGCATCTGGAATACTAACGTAAAGAACGATGACTAATTCGTCCAACCAGAAAGCGTTTTCATCAACCGTTGTGAACACAAGGGGTCGCGACAAGAGTGTCTTACTGTATTCGACTGTGAGGTTAGAAAAATCGTATGATGAATTTTTGTGTCAAACACGACAACCAGAAAAAAGAACTTCCGAATCAAGAAGTGGTACTTGTCATCACGGACACTATCTAGGGTTTCCATAAAACGTCAAAAGGAATGTGCCGAGCGATACGACAGAACGAATGAGCATCGCGTACCTACCCGGCAATTCAGCGTTCCCGACGTCAATGTCACCGGTGGAAGATGCGAGCCATGTGGCTGGGAACCATAATGCGGCAGCGATGGATGACACGCGCACATAGTCACGCCCGCGATCGTGGCGTGCGTAATCATACAAGATGTACGAACGTACCAGGAAAGATTCGAGGTTTGCCCCGCCGTAGGCAATCATGAGTGACGAAAGCCGATCGTCACAAAGAGCGTCCCCGGTAGCCAACCCGGAGATGTCATTGATCCCGCTTTCGTACAGAAACGTATGTATGACCCCTCGTATCAAATCGAGAATCGTGACAGCTGAATACAACAATATGACAGCAGCCCGAGCAAACGACTTGCGCGTGCATCCGGTTCGACCTGTTGTGCCGAGCTCGTTTACTTCTTCCACGCTGAAGGATGTTTTCAAAATCATTGGAGTCGGCTGTCGTGTGTGCAAAGATCCGGAATGAAATCCGAGAGACGTCATTTTTACTATCACCTACCAAAAAATTCAATCATCATCGATGATTTGGAAGTTACAGAACGAGTGTTTTTTCAGAGCAACAGGGTTGAATGAATCAGTTTTTTTTAAGTGGCGTGCCCAATAGCGTCTCGCGGATGGCATTATCTGGCGCTCCGTTTACGATGCTCTTGATGGGAGACAGCAATTCTCGCTTGATATTTAGAGCAATCGAACAAATAGTGCACACGCACGGGCGCGTCACACAGCGAGCATTCGTTACGAGAGACGGCGAGCGGACCAAGTGGAGCGACTTGGAGTTTCGCGGTGTTTGGAGCAACCGCTCGCTCCGTGTACGATTCGTCTTCATACACGATCAGGGGGAGCTCGATGAGGTCTACGGCGCACGCGCTCCCGTCCTCCTGTCACCCATGCCCGATCTGGTGTGGTTTACGCACGGACTGTGGCACATTGACAGTCACTACAAGAAACCTTGCACCGAGAGGTTTGTGGTGGAGGGGCGACTGATGGACCAGCTGCGCTCGAAGACGACGCTGGTGTGGCAGACAAACGTCCGCGTGAGGAGACACCCGCAAATCTTGGACGAGTGGCTAGTGAAAGACACACAGTGTCAGTACGCATGGGGCAAGAACCATTCGGTGCCGGTCTTCAATATCCGAACCTTTCCCGTCGCGGGATTCCATCTCAGAAACGCCAACCCGATCGCACAAGAAATACTCGCGTTTCCGAGTCGTCGTCGCGGGATTGAGAAATGGCAGAGAAGTTACGTTGGAAATTGACAACATATGCGCGATACCACCGTCCATGTTGATCCCATTTCGCAAAAACGAGCGATGGGCGGACCCAGCCCAAAACCCTCGTGTCTATTTCGATACCTGATTTTAGAACAGGACAGCACGACCCCCTCGTGCCTATCTATCGATACCTACTTATAAATTATAAGTAGTAGCGTTGAGCACTCTACGAGTCCAGCGTTGCAAGGGTGAAACCGAAGCCCTTTTTAATCGTTGATCCTTCCATCTGCTCAGATGAAATCGACCATCCGATGAACCTCGTTGCGGTATTCCGGCCGCGTCATAGAAAGAGCGGAACGAGGACAGTTTAGATGCTATGAATAGTACACGCGTGCGTCTCCACGGAGCACGATAAAACGCTGTAACTGGTACAACTTGGACATGTGTAAATTTCAAAATTTCGTCGTAATAGGTCGCGATCGTATGCAATACTACAGGGTCCGGTTCTCGATAAGTAAATGTATGCTTACAATACGAAGCGTTATAATTATTACACATCACCCAAACTTCTGAGTACGAACATAGTCTGGCTGCTGAAGTAAGTTCTGAAGATACGTATTCGATATCAAATTTAGGGTTTGCGTGACGTCAATAAAAAAAAATGTTTTGGGAAGAAAATATGCTACTGCTGCATTCCCTCTTGAAAGGCAAGTCCGGCTCGTTTTTGAAATGGCACATCGGCGCGG
>MDTG01356732.1_pt1 | contig 10192 bp, 7 predicted proteins | sample 811421 | NCBI WGS metagenome assembly MDTG01 (sample SAMN05326645, study PRJNA326480) | marine metagenome | isolation source: seawater | place: Pacific Ocean: South East | collected 2011 | reverse complement strand
TTTTAATAAATAACCCAAGCTCTCTTTGATCTGGAGATGTTGAAATTGATGATGGGGAGGTAGGATTAGGTATATTAAAATTTATTTCTTTTAAATTTTCATTAATATCTGAAAAGATTAATTCTATACGATGATTTTGATTTTCTGTATCATCAAAATTAAATCTTCTTATATCTTTTCCAATTTGAATTGTATAACTCTCCTCACTATTTTTATTATATGGAAAAGCCTCAATTACTAATTTAAATTTTTTTGGTAAATCAAAATTGAGAACAATTTTAGCTTCCTTGCCAATTGTCCAATTTCCTTTGCCTTTATTAGTGTCGGTCCAATTTCTATCTATTCCAAGCACTTCTTTAACATATGGCATATGAAACTTTGAGAAATTTATCTCTATAGGATATGATACTTTAATTCTTTCATCTATTTTAATTACAGAACATGATTGATACTCTAAAACATACTTTATTGTCGATTCAACACAATTAGTAAAATCTCTCTTAATACCATATTGCTCTAGTTGTAGATCATATTCTTTTAACCATGGCCATGAAGATAAAGTTCTAAGTGGAAAAGTTGGATTATTGACAGATGATTGTATTTTTGAGAAAAATTCATCCTGTTTGTCTATACGATTAAACTGATAATATATTGATTTTTCATTGAGAAGTGGAAATAAAAGTGAAATCCCTGGAGTGAAGAAAATATATGGTTTTGAGGTTAATATATCATTAATTTGCACATTTTCGAACCATGCATTTTTCCAGTCTAGCCTTCCAAAAGGTGGCATTTTTTGAAATTTTAAATTAACAGATAAAAAAATTAAAAGGAATAAGATAATTAAATTTATACTAAACTTTGCTTTATAGAGAAAAAAAAAAATTAATATACCAATCATAAATGAGCCAGGAACAAAATATCTTAGTGCACCAAATCTCATCAACCAAATATAATATGAAAAAACAAAGAAAATAATAAAAAAAATAAAGATCTTGTTATTTGTAATACTTTTAGCGAAGTTGATTTTATTAGGATAGATAAAAAAATTTCTGGATTTTATTAACCATAAGAAAAAACTAAAATATAATATTACATAACTGTAATCCCTAAAGGGCCACTCACTATTGTTGGGAATGCCTCTTGCCCAGTTAACAGGCATTACAAAATAATCACTTATATTTTTTGCGGCAGCCCATGCAGGCTGATTTGTAAAGATATGAATTATTTTTTTTGATTGAAAAATATCATTAAAAAATGGAAAAACTGGATTATCGAAATAATAATATAGTTTATACATCCAATTACCATTAATTAAGATAAAACCAATTAGAACTGCTGTAGAAAATATAAAGACGCTTTTAAAAAAAGAAATTATTGAAACTGATTTATCAAAAAGTAATAAGAATAAACCTAAAAAAGCTCCTATAACAAAACAAATTATAGTAAGCTTAAAACCTAGAGCAATGCCAAATAGAATTCCAGGCATAAATAAATTTTTAAAAAAATACTTTTTATTTAAGTTAATTTTTTTATCTGAATCGGTTAAAAAAATATTAATTAAAAAAAATAATGCCAATAAAATTAAAATTGGTAAAAAGTTATCCTCCCATGATGCACCAACCATTGTAAGAAAAAAGGGATTAGTTATACCGATAAGTGTTATTAATACTGAAACTTTATTTTTATGAGGTATTTTGTAAAAGTTTAATACCTTGTTACTTAATAAAAATAACAAGATAAAATTAAAACTATGAATAAAACTTAAAAATGCGTTGAGTAATTTTGGCGTAAGCGACGATCTAAGAATATATAAAAAACTATGGTAATATGGAGTAAGGTAAGACTCCACTCCTGCTGGCAAAATATCATAAGGTAAATGATCCGAGTGAAGACCTAAAAAACCACGATAAAAATGATGATTTTGTAAGTCAGGTCCTATATCATCACCTAGGAAATAACCATAAAATATAAAAGATACGAAAATAAATGTTAAATAAAGAGAATTTTTGTATAAATTATTCATTAGCTAAATAATCAATTTATTATGCATTTTATAAATATTTTTTTTGAAATTTAAATATGAATGTTTATCAATAATTTTATTACGAATTTTATTTTGATTATCAATAACATCTTGTCTATGATTGATAATTTTGAATAAATTCATAACATATAAGTTTACATCTCCAAATTCTGATATCAGTAAATTTTGCTTATCGATCTCTGTAAGTGACTCATCAAGCAAAGGGAAGTCAAAGCATACAATTGGGCAATTATAAATAAAAGCCTCAATTAGTTGTGTTGGAAAATTACCTTCAAGTTCTGATGTAAAAGATAAACACAAAGCATGCTCATAAAGAAATCTAATTGAAGCATCATTAATTGAAGGAAATAAAAACAATTCATTAATTAATTTATTTTTATTTATTTTTCTTAATAAATCGTTATCCAATTCTCCGCATGTCAAAACTAATGAGATAGGTTCTTTTAGATCAGAGCGTAAAGTATTATTAAGTCTAATCCAAGCCTCAATCAACAAATCTAACCTTTTATGAGGATGTGGTTGTGTAGGATAAAAAATATAGTTCTTATTAATAATTTTAGACAATTTATAATAATCAACTTCAGATGAATTAGAATTTAAGAAAACCATTGGAAAACTAATTATTTTAGATTGATCAACATTAAAGTCTGTATTTGGAAGATAATTTTTCGAAAAGTCTGAATTAGTTAAAACTTTAAATGAACCATCGATAATTTTTTTTGAGATTTTTAATTCATTATCATTATAATTAAAAAAACTTCTGTGCTTAAAAAAATGAGGTAAATAGTCTGGTAAATATAGAATATTTTTAATGTCTTTTTTTAAATAAACGACTTCAGGAAATAGATAATAATGAGGAGTTATGCAGTAGAAAAATTTTTGAATAATTGATGGATTATCACTTTTAAATCTAGGAATAATATTTAATATCTGTGATAGAAAAAGTTTAAGAACGATTAAACTTTTTATCAACTTTTTTATTTTTTCTGTTACCCCAAAAAGTTTGTTTAAAGTTTTATAAAACTTACTGTTAACCGTAAAAATTATAACTTTTAATTCTTTGAGTCTTTTTTCAAACAAATAAGCTAAAGAGTTTTTATGATTTATATTTTTAGTAAATACATTAACTCTATCTAGATTTATGCATTTAACTAAATTTTTATATTTTAAGTGACTTGTATAAAATCCATAAATATTTTCATTATCTTCAGGAAGTGAGGTCAAAGTGACAGGAATTTTAGATTCATTTAGCGACTCAACAATTTTTTTTATTACTCTTGGTATTCCGTGAACAGTGAAATAGTCCTTATCAAAAAAATAGGTATTTTGGAAATGCGTGAATATTAGAACTGATTTTTTATCATGTTCATTAGAAGGAATATTATTCATTAAATAATCGTTTGTATCTAAAGCATTATTGTCTAAATAATTTTTAAAATAGTCGTTAAAAATTTTTAAATTATTTTTTTTATCATAAATTTTAATTATTTCTTCTTGGGAGCGCTTAACCTCTGAGATGAATTTTTGGTCTTTGTTTCTCAAAAGATTAATTTTAATTTTTGCATCTTCCTCATTTATTGCTAATGATGGTAAATTTTTATTACCAAGCATTCTATGAAGTAATGAATTAGGAAAAAAAATAACAGGAACACCAATAATCATTGCCTCAACAGGAGGTAAATATAAACTATTTTCAATTCTATAGTGATAGAGGAAGCCGGTTAGATTTGTAAATTTTTTAAGCAACTCTTCTCTTGTTAAGCTACCAACAATATTAAAATCAACAATTTTATCAATTTGAACCCCAAAATATTTATAGTAACGCTCTTCAAAATACTTTTTTAAATATAGAAATTGCTTTTTATAAAAAATATTTGAAATGTTAGGACATAACATCCCTATTTCATTTAAATCATAATTGGGACTCCATTTATTTCTTAACTTGTATACATCATCCTCAATCCAGTATGGCACAACATCACATCTTTGCTTAACCCAATTCTCCTCATGCTCGATAATTAAGTTACTAAATGGTAAAAATTTAAAATTTTGCTTACTAATTATTAAATTTTTATATTCAGGATTATTCTTAGCAAAAGCAGTGAAAGTATTAATATCACCATACATTCTGTAGAATATATTTTTTTTAAAATCTAATAGAAAAGGAAGGTTCCAAGAAGGGTTTTGGCAAACTATTACGTAATCAAAATATGTATTTAAAAGCCTAGACATTTTTCTTGATAATTTTTTATTACTAAAAAAATTAAATTTAGAAATTTTTAATAAATTTTCATCTGATAAAGTAGAATGCCTAGTGTTAATTTTTAACCATTCATCAATATTATTTTTTTTTGCAGACTGATCAGGAACGTCATTATAAAAAAAGGGAAATACAACTTCAAATCCAAGATCAACGTATGCTTTGAGTTCAGTAGCTAATAATACTTTATGGTAAGTAACAAAAAAAATTCTCTTTGCCATAGAAAAAAATTAAATAATTTGAATATAAGGGAATGGAAAAATTAATTTTTTATTTCTCCAAAGGTAGTCTTTTTCTTTTTCAAGAATAAATTCTCTGAAATGCCATGGTAATACAAGCATGTAATCAGCATCATTTTTTAGTTTATCTGTTTCTTTTAAAATTGGGATATTGGTTCCAGGAGTATAAGACCCATCTTTTTCCTTATTAACATCCACTATGTATGAAAGATAATCCGCATTTATGCCACAATACTGTAACAAGACATTTCCTTTTGTAGAGGCACCATAACCAATAATTTTCTTTCCTGCATTTTTTATAGAATCAAGTAAAGTGATCATATTTTGCCTATGGGTTATAACTCTCTCTGCAAATTCGTTATAAATTTTAATATCGTTGTATCCCATTTTTTTTTCTTGCTCTAAAAGCCAATTGATATAAGGATTTTTTTTATCATATTTAACACAACCTTTCTTTGCAGCCGTAACACAAAAACTACCTCCATTAATTGAATTCATAGCAACATCAACAATTTTTAAATCATTTTTTTCCAATAAATTATTAATTACTCCTAATGTATAGTATTCAATATGTTCATGACATATGGTGTCATATGAATTTGAATTAATCATAGATGGAAGGTAACTTTGTTCAAAATGCCAGACTCCATCATTCTCTAAAATATCATAAATATTTCTTACAAATAATGATGGATCCTCAAGATCATAAAACATTGCAATAGACGTAACTATTTTTGCCTTATTTTTTGAATTAGATTTAAACACATCAGCATTAAAAAAATCTGAAATAACTACAATGCCATCTTTATAGAATTCACTAAATTTTTTTGATGTTGGATCAATTCCAATTCTATGACTTAATGAGTTAGAATACGCATTTAGTAAAGTTCCATCATTGCTACCAATGTCTAAAACAGTGTCTTCATTATTTAAATTTACCAAGTTTTCTAGAAATCTTGCTTTATTTACAAGATGCTCTACCATTGATCTATTCAAACCAGACCTATATCCGTAATTACTACCGTACATCTCCTCTGATGAAAATGAATGTTGAAGTTGAACAAGATTACTTGATTTTGACCAACATAACGATAACGGGCCTTTGGTAATATGCTCGTCTGTAGATTTAGGGAAAACTCCAGTTAAAAATTGATCACCTAGACTCAAAAATTCAATTAAATCAGATTTTCCTGAGACTCTACATTTATCTATTTTGCTATAACTCATTTTTTAAAACCTACAATTTATTATCATGAGTAGAATAATAATCTAAATCAAATTCCATCATTAACTTAGATAATTCTTCAACTGATGTTTCTGGATTCCAGCCTAATCTATCTCTTGCTTTAGTGGCGTCTCCAATTAGAATATCAACTTCTGCTGGTCTGTAAAATTTTTTGTTTATTTTAACCAAAGGCTTGTAAGTTTTTTTGTCATAGATTACCTCATTTTCATCAACACCCTCTGAAATAAAATCAACTCCAGCATGATTAAGAGACATATAGAGAAAATCGCGTATCGATATAGTGTTACTAGTTGCTAAAATATAGTTTTCTGCTGTATCTTTTTGCAACATAAGCCACATACCAACAACGTATTCTTTTGCGTAACCCCAATCTCTTTTAGCATCAAGATTGCCTAATTCAAAAAAATCTAATTGCTTATTAATAATTTTTGCAATACTCGATGTAATTTTTTTTGTTACAAATTCCATCCCTCTTAATGGCGATTCATGATTAAATAAAATTCCGCTTGTGGCAAATATGTTATAACTTTCTCTATAATTTACTGTCATCCAGTGAGCATACAATTTTGCAATTCCATAAGGACTTCTTGGATAAAATGGCGTGTTTTCAGTTTGAGGAGTTTCCTGTACTTTACCAAACATCTCAGATGTACTCGCTTGATAGAATTTTGCATCAGGCTTATGAAGCCTAATAGCCTCTAAGAGGTTTAGCGTTCCAAAAGCATTTACATCAGTGGTAGATACAGGCTGAGTAAAACTTACAGCAACAAAACTTTGAGCAGCTAAATTATATACCTCATCTGGTAACGAATTCTTAATCAAATCAATTGCAGAGGATAAATCAGTTAAATCAAACTCAACAAGTCTTAAATTTGGGTTTTTAAGTATCTTTAAATAGTCAAGTCTCCAAAAACCTTTATAGCCCGAACTGGATCTTCGGTAAGTCCCATATACAGTATATCCTTTATTAAGCAGTAACTCCGCTAAATAAGCACCATCTTGTCCAGAAATACCAGTGATAACAGCTTTTTTCATAAGATCACTTTTGAATAATAAAACTCCAAAAAATTATCTTTAATAAATCGTTGTACATTTAATTTTGAATTATTAATATTGGTTTCATCTTTTTTTTAAATAAAAATAATTTTTTATCTTTGCAACTTTTTGATGATTTTATGTAAAGTAAAACATTTTTATTATTTTTAATTAACATAGTTTTTTATTTTTGAATACCTTTTTGTAATTGAAGAGTCTTGTTAGCTACATTTTTTACAATTTCATCAGAATGGGTTGCAATGACTAAAATTGAGGTATTCTTCAAATAGCTCATGAGTTCTTGTTCAGCTTTTCTAACAAAGCCTTTATCCCCAACACTCAACCATTCGTCCATCAGGACGATATCTGATTGAATAGCCATTATTATTGAAAAGCTTAGTCTCATATGCATTCCAGAGGAATATGTTTTTATTGGAAGTTTTAAAAAATCTCCTAATTCTGAAAATTCAGCAATTTTTTTTTCAATTTTGCTAATTTTTTTTAACGAAATACCCATCAGCAGTGATCGAATTCTAATATTCTCATATCCGGTTGCCTCAAAATCCATTCCACATGTGATATCAAGAAAAGATGTTACCTTGCCAGCAACACTAATTGTTCCTGATGTTAGCGGATAAATTCCAGCTATTGTTCTTAGTAGAGATGTTTTTCCTGAACCATTAGGTCCGGTTATAGCAACTCTATCTCCATCAAATAGCCTTATGCTCAAATTATCTAGGGCTTTAACTGATTTAATGGCAACATTTTTATTTTTTTTAACAGTTCTAAAAAATAAATTTCTTAATGAAAAATCATTACCAGCGTAAACCGGTATTTCTAAAGTGCCATTATTTATAATAATATGAGCCATTAAATCCACATAGCAATTTTTTTATGAAATCGCTTAGTAATAAAAATGTATATAAATAACAAAAGGCTTAGAATAATTAATGATTTTAAAAAAATATCAACATCCATTACTCCATTAATAATTGAACCTCTAATTATTTCTACCCAATAATAAAATGGATTTAAATCAAGAATAAACATACTTGATTTTAATGAATCAATTTGCCATATAATGGGAGTAACAAAAAAAAATAATTGGTTCGCAATTAAAACAACTTGGGTTAAATCCTGAAATCTAGAGCATAGAAACATAATTATTATTGTTAATAAAAAAAGATTTAATTGGACATATAAAACTCCTAAAAAAAATAAAAAAAGGCTGACTAAATTAATTTCTCTGTTCAGGTAAATTAATATTATTAATATAACAATCGAATTATGCAAAAATAATATAAAATTTTTAATATTCATCCTTAATGTAAATAATATTGGATTGACTTTAATCTGCTTAATAATGCCTTGATATGGACCATAGCCGTTAGAAGCTTCAATAAGTTGATTTGATATCCATAGCCAAATAATAAACCCGATAGAGAAATAAAGAAGAAAATCATCAGACTCATATGAAAAAACTTTTGACCACAAAAAAGAAAGCATGATAATAAAAATCAAAGTACTTATCGTAAGCCACCATGGTCCAAAAAGCGATCTCCTATATTTGAGTTTTACATCTACGTAACCTAAATAATATGGATAGGTAGATAGAAGAGGAGTAATCAAATATTTAAATAAAGTTGTCATTAATAAAAAGATTTCAGGAAAAAGATGTATTATGCTTAACTAGAAAATTATTTTTTTTATTCCAGTAATTATAATAAACATATATTTGATTTGTTAAAAAAATTATAGGTCTAGTATACATATATTCATTAGCATATAAACTGTTCCAATAAATATTAATAACATAATAATCCCAATTTTTTAAAAATTTCGGATCAATTTCAACATCAGAAAGACCATTAATTTTTTCAGTAAGTGATAAGCAATCAAAATTGTATTTTAAAAAAGAATATATAATTTTTTTCATCATTCTTTTATTTTTATTGGAATAATTCTTCTTTTATTCAAATACAGAATTTCTAATATTAATTTCATAGGATCACATTTTTAAATAATTCATTTTTGATATGATGCCATGAAATATTCCTTTAAAAATATATTTCATATATGATAATCGGTTATTCACAAAAATCATGTAAAATAGAATTCTAAAAATATTTCTTGAAAAATCTATAATCTTCCAATTTAGACTCAAATTTCTATAGATATAAATATAAAAAGAATTTCTAAAATAATAATACATTCTTACTGGACTGTGGATAGGATACTTCTCTCCAAAGACCTTTAAAAAGTAATCACCCATTCTATGTTTCAATTGAACATTGTTTATTGAAACAATCTCAAAACCTTTCATTCTTGCTCTTAGACACCATTCAATATCAATAAAGTCAATAAAAAGTTTTTCTAACATATATCCAATTTTTTTTAAGTTATAAATAGGTATATATGCGCCTGATGTAATAACATAATCGGGAAATGAGAACTGTTTTTTTTTCGTTATTTTATTTCTTTTAAGTTTTAAAGTTTCTATATTAATATTTTTTGAATACTTTTGTGTGATTAAATTAAAATAGCTTGGAGCAAATAAGGCAATCTTTTTTTTTGTCCTTTTTAAAAGTTTATTTATATTATCTAACATATTCTTATTAAAATTTTCTCTTAAAATTGTGTCTTGGTCAAATAAAGCTACCATTTTATATTTTTTTTTTTCAGCATATTTTATTCCCTTGTTTAGAGCAGCCGCAAGACCAATATTTTTTTTATTGTTAAGAATTATTAAATTTGAAGATTTTAAAAAATTTAAATTAATTTCTGGACTATTATTAACTAATATTACTGTTCTAAAGTTCTTTAAATGTAAACTTAGGTTTTCTTGTAATTTTTTTTTATTGAATTTATAGTGTACTACAACCGAGCATACATCTTTTATTTTATATTGTATAAACATTAAGTTTAAATTTTTTTTCTATTATATTATTAAAATTTTCATGTGTATTTATATACCAGTTTAAATGATAAAAATTTCTTAAATAACAAAGATTAGAGAACAACATAGAGCTAAATAAAACGATTTATTTTTGAAGAAAGAATATTTTGTTTATGGATCATACAGGAATAATATTAACCAAAATTTGTGATTATAAAAAAATAAAGTTTGTTTTATTTAAATAGATAAATTGATTTAAAAACTTAAAAGATTTAATATTTTTAGAAGAGGGGAATTCATAGTACTTCTAATTTTAAGTTAAATTTTACAATTTTTTATTAACAAAGAAGAAGCTCATAAAATTAAAAAAAATAATTTTATAAGTACAAGAAAATTTTTTTCAGTGCATAAATCAAGCCAATTGAGCTATTAGTACTGGTCAGCTACATGCGTTACCGCACTTCCACACCCA
>MDTG01351620.1_pt1 | contig 10192 bp, 9 predicted proteins | sample 811421 | NCBI WGS metagenome assembly MDTG01 (sample SAMN05326645, study PRJNA326480) | marine metagenome | isolation source: seawater | place: Pacific Ocean: South East | collected 2011 | reverse complement strand
TCTTTAAAGAACTTTACTTATTTTGCGGACTGCCTGTTTGTTACAGGCAGTCTTTTTTTTATTTGAAATTCTGAACTAAGATGAAAAACACTCTTTTTACAATGCTTCTTTTGGCACTACCTTTCCTCATCTACTCGCAAGAAAAAAGCCAAACAGGTATTCCAAATGTTCAAATTCAAAATTTAGATTTCACGCATTTTAATACCGGTGATATTGAAAATGACGGGAATCCGATTATCATCTCGTTTTGGGCAACTTGGTGTTCTCCTTGTAAGAGAGAATTAAATACAATTGCCGAAGTTTATGAAGATTGGCAAGATGAAACAGGTGTTAAGCTTATAGCTATTTCAATTGATGACACCAGGAATATCAATAAAGTAGCTCCATATGTGAATGGACAAGCTTGGGATTATGAAGTATATATTGACCCTAATAGTGACTTCAGAAGAGCTATGAATGTGAATAACGTACCTCACACATTTTTACTAGATGGTAGTGGGAAAATTGTATACCAACACAATGCATACAGTCCTGGTGATGAAGAAAAACTATATGAATTGGTAAAGAAACTTGCTAATGGTGAGGCTATATCTCACTGATTCAATTCATTTAGAAAAAAACCTGAAATTCAAAACTCTAACTCACATGAGATACCTTGGTGTTATCACATTACTTATAATCACCACTCTCAATTCTCAAGCCCAACAATTACAAGATTTCCTTAATGATCCTGGTAGTATTCATGGGAATTTTGAAATGAATACTCAATATTACCAACCTGATAGTTCTATTAGTGCTCAGCAGCCACCCGAAGAACTAGGTTTTAATGGATATCTAAACCTAATATACAACCGTGGGAACTTTGAAGCTGGTGTTAGGTATGAAAGCTATCAAAATGCACTACTTGGTTACAGCGATCAGTATGAAGGAAACGGAATCATGTATCGTTATGCAAAATACAAGGCTGATAACTTAGAATTTACTGTCGGAAACTTTTACGAACAGTTTGGAAATGGACAAATCTTGAGAACATATTTCGATCCTGGATTTGGTATTGATAATTCTATTGATGGTGTAAGAGTAAAGTACAACCTGAAAGGTATTTATCTGAAAGGACTCATTGGAAAGCAAAGAAATTACTTTGAGTACGGAGATGGTATAGTAAGAGGGCTTGACGGTGAAGTTAGTTTCAATGAATTAATTGATCAATGGAGTTCCAGTCCACTTCGATTTACAGTTGGAGGGAGTTTAGTAAGTAAGTTTCAGGATGACAACAGTACATTGTACACCATACCTGAAAACGTTCTGGCTTATAGCAGCAGATTTAACTTAAACTACAAAGGATTTAACCTAAATGGGGAGTATACATATAAGTACAACGACCCAAGTGCCGACAATCATTTCTCATACAGAAATGGTCAGGCATTACTACTTTCTACCTCCTACTCAAGAAAAGGATTTGGTATTACACTTTCGGCTAAAACACTAGATAATATGTTTTTCCGATCTGATAGAAACAATAATTCTCAATTCCCAGAGCTGTATATTAATTTCTTGCCTACCCTAACCAAACAACACACCTACAACTTGATGTCTACTCTTTATCCATATGCTATCCAATACAATGGAGAAATTTCATATCAGGCTGACGTGATATATACTTTCAAAAAAGGTACTTTATTAGGCGGTAAATATGGTACAACAATTCAATTTAACGCATCTTATGCTGCTAACATTGATACTGTTTCCCTAAACGATGAAGCAACAGAAAGAAAGCTTTATGAAACAAACCTTTTTGAGAGCGGTGATAAGTTCTGGCATGACATAAACGTTGAAATTTCTAAGAAATTTTCAAAATCCTTCAAAGCTAAATTCACATATCAAAACCTATTCTACAACATTGACGTAATTCAGGGAAAACCTGGGGAACCAAATGTACTTGCTAACGTAGTTGTAGCTGATTTACTTTTTAAATTGGACAAAAAGAATGCTATAAGAACGGAGTTACAAGGTTTATTCACAGAGCAAGATCAAAAAGACTGGGCAACTGTTGTAGTTGAATGGACACATTCACCTAATTGGTTTGCATCTGTAATTGATCAATACAATTATGGAAATGAAGTAGTTGAGGATAGGCAACACTATGTGACTGCAAACGTTGGTTATATAAAAGGAGGAACCAGAGTAACCTTGGGATATGGAAGGCAAAGAGCAGGAATATTCTGTGTTGGTGGAGTATGTAGGGTTGTTCCTGCTTCAAGTGGTGTTTCTCTTTCCATTACAAGTACTTTCTAAATTTTACCAAAATGAAATTAACGGCAAACATATTTTCATTACTAGCAATTTTTGGATTCATTTTCTTTACAGGTTGCGAAGAGGTAGACGATCCATACTCACATATTGATGAAGTAATTGATGATTTCGGAGATCCAGCTTTCAATGATACCAATTGGAACGACACCAATTTTACTGGAAGAGTTATCATGTTAGAAGATTTCACTGGGCATACATGTCATAACTGTCCTCGTGGTACAGATATTGGTGAAGATTTGATGGAATTACATCCAGATAATTTAATTGTTACTGCAATTCATAATTCTGACGGTTTTTCCAAGCCAGAACTTCCTAAGTACCCAGCGAACTTCGAAACCGAAACAGGTGAAAATATCCGTTTAAACTTTGGGCTTAACTTTTTTCCAATTGCAATGATCAACAGACATGATTTCAATGGAAACAACTCTAGAGGCGTTTCTGTTGAATTATGGACAGATTACGTTAATCAACTATTGGATGATCCACAATATATGGATCCTAGTTTAGATATTGATTACATGCTTATTTACAATACAGAGAACAGATTACTTAGAATTTTCCCTAAAGTTTCTGTTAACAAAGCCATATCTGGTGATGTTTATCTAAATGTATTTATTGCTGAAAATGGAATAGTATCACCTCAAAAAGATAGCAGATATAATCCAGAATACATCGAAGACTATGTTCACAATCATATGTTAAGAGCTGGATTCGAGCAAAATGAGGTTGGAGTTCCTATTTTTAGTAGTCCTCAAGCTGGTGAAGTGTACAGAAATGATAATGTAGCAACTGCTGATTATATTATCGATAACGAATGGATAGTTGATTCCATGGATGTAATCGTTTATGCATATAATCTAGACAGTCAAGAAATATTACAGGTCTCTAAAACTAAAATCATTAAAGAATAAATCTATAGCCTGGCTGAAAAGTCAGGCTTTTTTTATGAATTGAATATTCTGTTTTAGTTTTTCAAATCCAGCTCTTTTTACAGCTGAACCTTGAAATAAGTCATCAAATATTTCATGAGTCATCTCTTCCCATTCACCTGAGCTCATATTAAGTAATTGGTTCTTAGGATCAAATTCTGGAATGTGATGTTGCTTTGATAATCTGTTCCACGGACATACTTCTTGACAAATATCACATCCGTATGCCCAGCCTTCCATTTTGTTTTGAAATTCGGCTGGTATTTTTTCTTTCAACTCAATGGTTAAATATGATATGCATTTTGTGGCATCTAGCTTATAGGGAGCATAAAGTGCACCAGTAGGACAAGCATCTAAACATCGAGTGCACGTTCCGCAATAATCTTTCGTGGCACCATCTTCTTTTAATTCTAAGTCGATGATCAATTCGCACAAGAAAAAGTAAGACCCGTTCTGCTTGTTGATGATATTGGTGTTCTTCCCCATCCAGCCAATACCGGCTTTCACGGCCCAAGCTTTATCCATTACTGGTGCTGAATCAACAAAAGCCCTCCCCTCTATTGCTCCAAATTCACCCTGAAGCTGTTTTAGCATAGATTTAAGCTTCTTTTTAATCACCTTGTGGTAATCTCTTCCAAATGCGTATTTAGAGACCTTAGGCGCATCAATATCACCTTGTGATTCGGCAGGAAAATAATTCAAGGCCATGCTTACAACAGATTTGGAACTGGGAACCAACTCTGTTGTGTCTAATCTTTTATCAAAATGGTTTTCCATCCATTGCATTGTCCCATTTCGATTTTCTTTGAGCCAGCTTTCCAAACGTGGTGCTTCTTCTGCTAAAAAGCCTGATTTTGCTATCCCACAGAAAAAGAATCCATGTGAATAAGCAATTTCCTTTACACGTTGTGAGCGAGCACTCAGATCCATCAAAACAAAGCTTGTTGATTGAATCCCTTATCTCTACCCAAATGTTTAAAAGCTAAATCTGTGGCTTCTCTTCCTCTTGGTGTACGATGTAGAAATCCCTCTTGAATTAAAAAAGGTTCATACACCTCTTCTAAAGTACCTGCATTTTCGCCTACGGCTGTTGCAATGGTGTTTAATCCAACAGGACCACCTTTAAACTTATCGATAATGGTAGAAAGGATTTTGTTATCCATTTCATCTAAACCATATATATCAACGTTAAGAGCATCTAAAGCAATCTGACTAATCTCAATATCAATAGCACCATTTCCTTTTACCTGTGCAAAATCACGAACCCTTCTTAAAAGTGCATTTGCAATACGGGGCGTTCCCCTACTTCTTGAGGCAATTTCAGATGCTGCTTTATGCTCGATTCCTATGTTTAGTATATCAGCTGATCGAGCTACAATTGAAGCTAATAAATCAGCATTGTAGTATTTTAATCTGGAATTGATTCCAAAACGAGCCCTCAAAGGTGATGTCAATAAACCTGATCTTGTTGTTGCACCAATTAATGTGAATGGACTGATATTTAATTGAACACTGCGGGCGTTAGGACCACTTTCAATCATGATATCGATTTTGTAATCTTCCATGGCAGAATACAAAAACTCTTCTACTATCGGACTCAATCGATGTATCTCATCAATAAAGAGAACATCCCTTTCGTCTAAACTTGTAAGTAATCCTGCTAAATCTCCGGGCTTATCTAATACTGGACCTGAAGTAACTTTAATTGAAACCCCCAATTCATTTGCTATGATATTGGCCAAAGTAGTTTTACCTAATCCGGGAGGTCCATGTAATAAAACATGATCCATCGCTTCTTCACGCTGTTTTGCAGCAGTAACGAAAATCCTCAAGTTTTCTACCACTTGATCTTGACCTGCAAAATCTGAAAATTCTACTGGCCTTAAAACACGTTCAATGTCTTTATCTGTATTCGATAAATTGGAAGAATCTGGATCTAGATGCTCATTCATTGAGTCAAAATTAAATAAAGAATTGGCTGTGGATTCTAAAACTTACCTTTCATATCAGCAACAAACTCCGACAGATAAATCTTGAGTTTGAAAACGTATATGGGTGAGTTTAACTTAGTCCGACTAAATCGATCATTCGAATAGGCTAAACGGTAACCAACACCAGCACCAACTCCAAAGTAACTAAATACTCGATATTGTGCTGTCATGTAGGGTTCATAAATAAATACGAAAGATCTACTGGTTTGCATGTGAACCCAAAGATCATCCCAATAAGTGTAGTGCGAATATCCACCTCCTACTAGTACCAAAATACTAATATCCCAAGGGTCTTTATTGTAAAACACATATTCGGCATAAGGTGTAAAGTATCCCAGTTTGTATTGGGTGTTTAGAGGTTTTATTTCACCTTCACTGTTAACCACATTTTGAACTCGATACAAGTCACTTGATAGCCAATTATAGCCTACACCAAGTTTAAATGTTTTATCAAAGTCTAAACCTAGTTTAAGGCCATAGATTCGGGCATACTTAGAACCTATAAAAGAGTTTCGGGTATCAAACTTAAAATCGAGGTGAGGTTTAACCTTTAGACTAGTTTCTATGGCATCAAAAAATTGGGCATGAACGTATCTAGGTCCAAAAAAAAGTAGAATTAGACCAAAAAAAATGCCCTTTGAAACAAAGGGCATTTTAGGTTTTATATTATATCCGAAGCTTTTAATGCTCGCCATCTGTTTCACCTTCAGCTAAAGGTACAGTTTGAGGAACGAAATCTTCGTCTTTTCCTGGTTTTGAATAATCATAAGCCCAACGATGAACTTCAGGCAAAGCACCTGGCCAGTTACCGTGGATATGTTCAACTGGTGTTGTCCACTCCAATGAGTTCGCTTGCCATGGGTTTTGAGATGCTTTAGGACCTCTAACCATAGAATAGAAGAAATTGAAGAAGAAAATTACCTGAGCTGCAGAACCAACAATTGCGAATACAGTCATCAATACATTCATATCAATGAAAGCATCGAATAACGGGAATTCTGAATTGGTGTAATATCTACGTGGAACACCTGCTAATCCTAAGAAGTGCATTGGGAAGAATACTCCGTATCCAGAAACAAAAGTTAACCAGAAGTGAGCATAACCCAATTTCATGTTTAGCATTCTACCGTACATTTTAGGATACCAGTGGTAAACACCAGCAAACATTGCAAGCACAGCAGACAATCCCATTACAATGTGGAAGTGAGCTACTACAAAGTATGTATCGTGTAAGTTAATATCTAACGCTGAATCCGCTAAGATGATACCAGTTAAACCACCAGAGATAAATGTAGATACCATCGCTACAGAGAACATCATAGCAGGAGTGAAACGGATGTTACCTTTCCACAATGTTGTGATGTAGTTAAATGCTTTTACAGCTGATGGAATCGCAATCAACAATGTTGTAAATGTAAATACAGCACCAATGAACGGATCCATACCTGTTACAAACATGTGGTGACCCCATACAATGAATGATAAGAATCCAATTGCTAGAATTGATCCAATCATCGCGCGGTAACCAAAGATTGGTTTACGAGAGTTGTTAGAAATAATCTCAGACGTTAAACCTAATGCTGGTAATAAGATAATGTACACCTCAGGGTGACCTAAGAACCAGAACAAGTGTTGGTAAAGAATTGGAGAACCACCTGAATTTTCTAGTGCCTCACCAGCAATATAAATATCTGATAAGTAGAAAGAAGTACCAAACATTCTATCGAACACCAACAACAATGCTGCTGAAAGCAAAACTGGGAATGATAACAAACCTAAGATAGCTGTTACTAATAAAGCCCACATTGTTAGAGGAAGACGAGTCATTGTCATCCCTTTTGTTCTTAAGTTAACGATCGTTACGATATAGTTCAAACCACCGATTAACTGAGAAGCGATGAACAAAGTCATACTTACTAACCACAAAGTCATACCTAAACCAGAACCTGGAATTGCTTGAGGTAATGCAGATAATGGAGGGTAAACCGTCCAACCTGCTGCTGCAGGACCTGATTCAACAAACAAAGAAACCAACATGATTACTGATGCTGTGAAGAAGAACCAGTAAGACAACATGTTCATGAAACCTGATGCCATATCACGTGCTCCAATTTGCAATGGAATTAACAAGTTAGAGAAGGTTCCACTTAATCCTGCTGTAAGCAAGAAGAATACCATGATAGTACCGTGAATAGTACCTAAAGCCAAGTACATATTAGGATCTAAAACTCCACCTGGAGCCCATTTTTCACCTAAGAAGAACGTTAAAAATTTGAAACTTTCACCTGGCCATGCTAATTGGATACGGAATAAGATTGACATGATCATTCCAATCGTAGCCATAAACATCCCTGTTACTAGGAACTGTTTCGCAATCATTTTGTGGTCCATCGTGAAGATGTACTTAGACACAAATGATTCTTTATGATGTTCGTGTGCGTGAGTAGCCATATTCAACAACTAATTTCTCTGATTCTTAGTTTTGAGCTAATTGCTCATTGATTTGATTTCTTAATTCAGCAGTTTCTGAACTGGTGAAAGTCGATTGTTCAGCTAACCATTTATCGTAAGCTTCTTGACTCTCAACAATGATATTCATCTGCATGTTGTAGTGAGCAGCACCGCATATCTTGTTACAAAGTAAAAGATAATTAAACTCTGAATTTCCAGTTTTTTGGCGCATCTCAGCTGTTGTTATGGTAGGAGTAAAATGAAACTCAGTGATCGTACCAGGAACAGTGTTCATTTGCGCTCTAAAGTGAGGCATGTAAGCACTGTGAATAACATCTTGAGATCTAAATTGGAAGTTTACAGGTACACCAACAGGTACGTGAAACTCAACTTTAACCAATTTATCATCATCTGCTGAACGATAAGGCTCAACTTCATTCTTACGCTTGTAAGCTAAGATTTTATTTAACTGACGATTTTTACGTGCAATCTTTTCAGTCAACTCTTCTTCTTTCAAACCATCTTCAGGTGCTTCTTCTAAATCACCTTCTAATTTAGTAATCTCATCTTCTATTTCAGAAATACGAGTTTCAATTGTTTCAGGAGTGATTAACCCTAGAGGGTTAGAAGTATTGATGAAATTGATGTTAGCTGCTCCTAATGTGCTATCAGATCCAGCATAACGAGCAGTCCAATCAAATTGCTTAGAGTATAACTCAATGTTAATACCATTTGATGGAGCTTCATCTGTAATATCATTCCAAGCAGAAAGACCATAGATAATAATCACTGCAAGTACAATTGCAGGGAAAGACGTCCATACTAACTCTAACTTATTGTTGTGAGTAATGTAATCTGCTTTTCTGTTTGGCATCCAGTAATACTTACTAGCAAAGTAAAACAACAACACGTGCGTAATTGCAAATGCCAAGAATAAGATTGCCCAGTTAAATGCCATTACTGAATCAATCGTAGCTCCGTGTTCTGATGCTGCTTCAGGCAACATTACAGGACCGTACTTAACGATTAACCAAATAATAAAAGCAAAGTAACCTGCTCCAAAAACTAACCAAAGTTTCGCTCTAAATCGATTCTCTTTGAAATCAATTCGATCTTGGTTATTACCTTTTAACTTGCCCGTTAATTCAAATACACGAACTAATTGAATTAGAGCAGCAAATACTAGTAATACCAATAAAATAATTAAAAACGTCATGGGTGCTTAACTTGATTAATATTTATTAGTTAATATGATGATGCAAACTTTCGTCTAACATAGCATGGTGCTTAACAACTAGTGGAGCTTTGGCCAATGCTGTAAATACAGTGAATAAAAATACTCCCAAGTATCCTAACATAAAGCCAATTTCAAAGATTCCAATTACACCTTGATCTTTCAATGTTCCAGGAGTTACAATGAAGTAAACATCCATCCAGTGACCAAAGAAAATAATTACACCAACAAATGATAACATTCCAGCGTGTCTTTTCATGTCTTTAGACATTAACAACAACATTGGTAATATAAAGTTGATCATAACCATTGTCATATAAGGTACTGTGTAATCTTCTAAACGAGCCATGTAATAAGTAACCTCTTCTGGCATATCAGAATACCAAATCAACATGAATTGTGAGAACCACAAGTATGTCCATAAGAAAGAAGTAGCGAAAACCCATTTACCCATATCATGGATGTGGCTTTCATTCACTTGCTCTAAGTATCCTTTGCTCTTCAACCACAACGCGATTAAAAGAACTGTAACCATACCACTACACCACATTCCAGCGAATATGTACCAGCCGTAAAGTGTAGAGAACCAGTGTGGATCTAAACTCATTAACCAATCCCAAGAAGCTACTACTGAAGTATATCCGAAGAATACTAAGAAGATAGCTGCTAAAACACGGTTTTTAAAGAAGTAGTTTCTAGTATTACCTTCAACATCTTCTTTCAAACTGCGCTTTCTGAATAAGATTGTTACCAATGTATACACACCAATAAATACAACTGCACGACCAATCCAGAAAGGCACATTTAAGTATGCTTGCTTTCCTTCAAGTAATGCGTCACCATGTGGGTGCATCCAGTGATACAAATGGTTCATACCAAAAGCAGAACCTAAAATTAATATCATCATTAGTACGGCACCGACTGGTACGTACATACTAATTGCTTCGAATATACGCTTCAATACTACAACCCAACCAGCTTGAGCTGCAGCACTAACTGCGATAAAGAATGTTCCTGTTAATCCAATCCCAAAGAAGAACCAACTATTGATTAACACATTAGACCAAACACGTTGACCAGTAATTGAAGGGCTTACGATTCCATAAATTAATGAAAGTATCCCAACTGCGATCAACGCATAAAAAATCTTCTTGGCTTTGTCTGTAAATGTAAACTGCTCCATGATGATTCCTTAATTACATTGTTGCTGCTTCTTCAGCAGTTTCTTCAGTTTCAGGTTGAACATTTTCTTGAGGTGCTCCACTATGTAAAGC
>MDTG01086931.1_pt1 | contig 10192 bp, 9 predicted proteins | sample 811421 | NCBI WGS metagenome assembly MDTG01 (sample SAMN05326645, study PRJNA326480) | marine metagenome | isolation source: seawater | place: Pacific Ocean: South East | collected 2011 | reverse complement strand
ATACTTAATGAAGCCATAGAAGCAAATGCTGCAAAAACTCTAATATGACCTACTTTACCAACTAAATTTGGAACAGCGTTAGCGCCAATAAAATAACCAATAAAGTAACCTGACATCAATGCACCAGTTGCAATAATATTAAAGTTTTCTATGACTGCTCTTACACCTAATAAATTACCTTGAAGACCATGTGCAATAATAATAGCTCCATAACCTAGAAAGAGAGCCCAAGAATTTTTAAATAATCTACCCATTTTTGAGTGAGTATGCCTTTTGTATTAAAAAGCAAGTAGTTAATTTTATATTATGTTTTTTTTAAGGCTAATATTGAATGAGTAGCTATAGTTAGAATTATTATTAATCCACCAAAAATAGTTTCTAAGCTTGGCTCCTCTTTTATCACCAGCCAAACCCATATAGGACCAATTATAACTTCTAACAGAAAGAAAAGGTTCACTTCGGCGGCAGTAATAAATCTTGGTGCAATAGTTACTAAAACAAAGGGTAGAGCAACACACATAACACACATTAAAGGTATAATTAAAATATCATTTTCAACTAACTCAAAGCTTTCAACAAAGAAGAAAGCAAATATAGCTACTAAAAGTTTACCCAAAACTGCAGAAGGAACCAAATCTATATTTTTTGAGTATCTAGCAAGGTTAGCACATATCGCTAATCCAAAAGCTGTTATAAAGCCAAAAATATCTCCAAGAATATTTCCTAATTTAATAGAATCAAAAAAAATATATGTAACTGCTGAAAAAGTTATAAGTATAGCTGTCCAGGTTTTTCCATCAGTTTTTTCTTTTAAAAATATAGCTGATAAAATTGCTGATAACATTGGTGCCATAGCAACCATTATCAAAGTATTTGCTACATTTGTATTTTGAATTGAAATAATAAATGTAACATTAGTAACTGCAAAACTTAGAGTATAAAAAATTCCAGGATAACCAATTTTTAGTAATGCTTTGAAAAAATTATCTTTGTAAAATAATAAAAGGCCAAATAAAACTACTACAAATGGAATCGCTCCTCTATAAAAAAGCATTCCCCAAGTTTCAATATTAGAAAGTCTTATAAACAAAGAATCTGGAGTAATAAACATTACACCTATAAAAGCCAATAAAGAACCTTTTTGTTGGCTAGTTAATTCATTAAAATTCATAAATTATTTTTTATATAATCTTCGATCTGGCTAATATTTTTTAATTTTTCCGAACATGTTTGATTTCTACATACGATAACAAAAAAATCTTCTTCACTTTCTTTATAAATTATTGACACATTTCCTAAAAATTTTTTTAAAATTTCTTTTTTTTGTTTTTCATTTATTTTACCATGCAATGAAATTGTTATATTTTCTTCACAAATATCCAAAGCTTTTAGATAGCTAAACATTTGAGAAAAGTTAAAGCTTATATATGTATTTATAGATTTGCTTAAAATATCCAGCTTTTTAAACCACTTTTGATCATTAGTTATATTATTTAACTTATTGCAGATTAATAGATAAATACTATTACCATTTGGAATATTGTTATCACCAATATCCACTGGATTTACAAATAGATCATTAGAATTAGAAATATTTTTTTGTAACAAGTTGTAATCTTTGTTAAAAAATAAATTCCATGTATCTTCCATTATTTTTTTACATCTTTCTAAAGACTCTTTATCATTATTTAATTCATACATAGAAATTAGTAATAAAGCGTAATATACATAGTCTTCTAAAAAAACATCAATTTCTTGTTTATTCTTGTTATAACAATGAAAAATATTCTCTTTTAATTTTTTATTTATCAAATTAATTTTAAATATTGTTTTAGAATATAAACTATTGTCATCTAAAATTAATGATGCATAAAGATTGGAATATAACCAATAACAGTTAAGATCGGTTTGAACTTTATTGTCAAAAAAGGGTTTAACTCTTTTCTTTCTTTCGTTGATTAATAAACTTTCAATTTCTTTAATTTTTATAGTCTCTTTTTCAGATAGTTCTTGGTTTATATTTTCTAAAAGTATGTTTGATCCTTCAAAATTACCTTCTTTTGTTATCTTATATTTTTTTCGAAAATCTGAAAAATTTTCTTTTAACAAAAATTTTAAATCCTCATAATTCCAGACATAATACTTTCCTTCTACGCCTTCACTATCAGCATCGTATGCAGACCCAAGCAGATTATCTTCTGAAATAAATTCAGAATTAATAAAATCTATTGTTTGTATTAATTTTTTTTTAAGGTAATTAGATTTTTCTTTATTTAAAAAATTATTTAAAAGATTTACGTATAGTATATTATCATAAAGCATTTTTTCAAAGTGTGGCACAATCCATTTTTCATCTACTGTATATCTTGCTATACCACCTTCTAATTGATCATAAATTCCTTTAGATGAAATATTTTTTAAAAGGATTTCAACTGGTTTTAAAAATTTTTGATTTTCTTTTTTATTATAAAAATAAAAAAGTGTTTCGAATACATAAAATTGAGGAAATTTTGGAGCACCTTTAAATCCTCCATTATCTGGATCTAAATATTGTATTATTTTTTCTGCATAAGGCTCATAATCTTGTTTAAGAACCGAATCTTTTCTGTTTAACTCTTTGAATACCGCTTTCATTTGAGAAACTTGTGCGATTATTTTTTCTCTATTTTCAAAATAAACTTTAGAAACATTTTCAAGCACTTGAATAAAACTTGGTCTTCCATGCATTTCTTTTGGAGGAAAATATGTACCTCCAGTAAAAGGAACAGCATTTTCATCTAAGAACATTGAAAGAGGCCAACCACCTTGCGCTCCTGTTAAAATTGCTAAACTTTTTTGAAATGTAGAATCTAAATCAGGTCTTTCTTCCCTATCAACTTTTATGTTAATAAATTTATCGTTCATTACTTTTGCTGTTGCCTCGTTTTCAAAACTTTCGTGTGCCATCACATGACACCAATGACAGCTTGCATATCCTACACTTAAAAAAATTGGTTTTTTTTCTTTTTTTGCTAGCTCTAATGTCTCTTTGTTCCAAGCGAACCAATTAACTGGATTTTTTTCATGCTGTTTTAAATATGGACTTTTCTCATGCTTAAGTTGATTGATCATAATAACTAGTCTCTTTTCATAAATTAGTTATTTGAGGCGGTGCTTAATAATGAAAGTTGAGTGATTTTATCTTTACCTAATTCATCAATAATTTTTATGGGATATTCCCCAGTAAAATAGTGGTCAGTAAGTTGAGGGTATGCATCATTTCTTTTTTCGTAGCCCATTGCTTTATATAAGCCATTTAAAGATAAAAATTTAAGAGAATTTGCATTTATAAATTCACACATTTCATTAATAGATTTATTTGCAGCTAGAAGTTCTTTTTTTGTTGGCATATCTATTCCATAGAAATCAGGAAATTTAATTTCTGGACTTGCGATTCTTAAATGAACCTCTTTAGCACCAGAGTCATATAGCATTTTTGTAATTTTGTGAGATGTTGTTCCTCTTACTATAGAATCATCAACTAAAATTATTTTTTTATTTTTTATAACTGATTTGTTTGAATTAAGTTTTAATTTAACTCCCAAACTTCTTATTTTTTGAGATGGTTCTATAAAAGTTCTGCCTACATAATGATTTCTAATTAATCCTAAATCAAAATCTATATTTTTTTTTTGACTATATCCTAAAGCAGCGGCATTTCCTGAATCTGGAACGGGTACTACTAAATCAGCTTTTAAATCATCTTCATTAGCAAGCTCTTCACCTAATTTTTTTCTATATTCGTAAGCTGTTTTACCGTTTAAAATACTATCTGGTCTTGAAAAGTAAATATATTCAAAAATGCAAGGTCTTATTTTTTTAAAAGGAAAGGGTTTTAGACTTATTAGTTTATCATTTTCGATATAAACAATTTCTCCATTTTCTACTTCTCTTAAATATTTTGCACCAATTATATCCAAAGCACATGTTTCTGATGCAAAAACATATGAGTTTTTAAGTTTTCCAATTACAAGTGGCCTAATTCCATAGGGATCCCTTACACCTATCAGGGTATTCTGTGTAAGCATTACCAGAGCATATCCGCCCTGAATATGAAATATTGCATCAATGATTTTATCAATTGTTTTTTTTCTTTTTGATTTTGCTACTAATTGAACAATTACTTCTGTATCAGACGTTGTATAAAAAATTGCTCCATCTTTAACCAGCTTATTTCTTAATGTTATAGCGTTTGTTAAGTTTCCATTATGAGATACACCTATGCCTCCAGCATTTGTATCTGCAAAAAAAGGTTGCACATTCCTTAAGGCCGTACCTCCTGTGGTACTATATCTATTATGTCCTATAGCATAACTTCCTGGTAGATTTTTTAATACTTTTTCTTTATTGAAGTTATCTCCAACTAGTCCAAATCTTTTTTCAGAGTGATATTTACTTCCATCAAATGATACAATTCCACATCCTTCTTGTCCTCTATGCTGTAGTGCGTGCAATCCAAGAGCTGTTAAAGTTGACGCATCAGGAGTATTACTTATTCCAAAAACTCCACACTCTTCTTTGAGTTTAGGTTTATAACTCTTGTACTTTATCTTTTGCATCTTCATATTGTTCTTTTTCAGGAAACTCTTTTATAAGATAGTTACTCCCATTTTCAACCCAATGAAACATAATTGATTGATCTATGTCAATTGGCCATTTTTTGTAATTATAAATTATATTTATAGTTGTAAAAATACAGACTACAATTACATAGGCTCTAATAAATCCAAAAAAGAAACCAAAAACTTTGTCGAGAGTACCAATTCCAGAGTAAGAAACAGCTTTTTTTATTCCTTTATTAATGAGTAAAATTATAAATATAATAATAACAAACAATGTTATACCCAGTGAAATATCTAATACGTAATCATTATCAATTATATCTTTTACATATGGTTTAGCTTTAGGAAATAAAAATAAGGTTAATACATATGCCAAAAGCCACTTAGAGGCTGCTAAGATGCTCAGAACAAATCCTTTCCTAGAACATTTAATTAAAGATAATAATGTAAAAACTAAATATATTATGTCAAAGCTAGATATATTTTGAAAAATTTTTAAAATTCCTTCCATAATTAAAAGTTATTTATTTCCAAAAGGTTTAAAGACTAGCAATAATGATGGTAATAAAGTTAATACAGATATCATAGCTAACATCATTGCTATCCCAGTAAATATACCAAAATATATAGTTGGAATGAAATTTGATAAAACTAAAATTGAAAATCCAAAAACTATAGTTATAGAGGTATTTAAAATAGCAACTCCAACAGTAGAATGGCATTTTTCTAAAGTTGATTTGTAATCTTTAAGTTTTACATACTCTTCTCTGAAACGATATATATAGTGAATACTGTTGTCCACAGCTATTCCAATTGTTATAGCAGCAATAGTTATAGTCATCATATCTAAAGGAATTCCAGCTAAACCAATAATTCCTAAAATAAAAAAAGCCGCAATAAAATTTGGCACAACTCCTATTAATGATAATTTAATATTTTTAAATAAAATAAAAAACATCAAAAATATACCGATCATAACAAAACCAAGAGTTAAGATTTGAGATTTAAATAAACTTTGTAGTAAATTATTGAATAAAATAAGAACACCTCCAAGCTTAAATTCTTTCTCGCTCAAACCAATTTTATTTACTAAATCATGTCTAATTTGTTTTATAAGCTCATTTCTTCTCAAACCTTCTTGAGAGTCTTTAATTCTTAAATTAATTCTTGCTTCCGAGTCTTTTATAGATATGTATGGATCCACTATCTCACTTCTTATCTTTTCTGGAATTTTTGAATAAAGTACGCCCATTTCCAGTGTTCCAAGTGGCTTGTTATCATTTAATTGGGTTGCCACTTGTATAATTGAGGAAAAAGATAAAACCTTACCTACCGCTGGTAAACTATCCAAGTAATTGTGGACCTTATCAATTTTATTAATTTTATCTTTAGTAAACCAATATTTTGAACCATCTTCTTCACTGCCAGATTCTTCCCAATCATCATCTTCATCTATATTTTCTTCCTTAACTTGTTTTGGAAATTTTATGATTATCTCTAAAGGAGTAGTTCCACCTAATTTTTCATCAATCAGCTTCATACCTTTATAAATTTCTGTTTTTTTACTAAAATAATTTATAAAACTATTCTCTACCTCTAAACGAGATATGCCAATTAGACTTATTATAAATACAAATATACTTACTATAAAAATTAGATTGATATTATTAATAGATATTTTTCCAAGTAAATTTGTAATAACTGAATTTTTATTCTCATTAATGTTTACATTTATATCAGAAACAAAGTTAATTAATGTTGGCAGCAAACTAAACGTAACAGTAAAAGACACAATTAAACCCAAGGTCATCATCCAACCAAAATCAATAATTGGTTTTATCCCACTAAAAATTAATGAGAGAAAAGCACAAATCGTTGTTAGGACTGTATAAAGTATTGGCCAAAACATTTTTCCAGATGTTTTTATAATTATTTCTTTTTTATCAATATTAGGATTTTCTTTTGATAGTTGTAAAAATCTAGTGCTCATGTGTATGTTCATTGCCATTGTTAGGATTAACATTAAGGCAATAAAATTTGATGAGATAACCGTTACCTTCCATCCAATCAATCCAAGTAGTCCCATCATAATTATAACAGAAAAAATACAACTACTTATTGGAACTATTATCCAAATTATTTTTTTAAAAACAAACCAAAGTATAAATATAATAAATACTAAAACTCCTGCCCCAAAAACTAAAATATCACCTTTGATAAAAGTCATCATATCATCTGCAATCATTGGGATTCCGCCTAAATGAATCTTGCTTTCATCACTATAAGACTTAATAATTTTTCTAATCTCAATTATATTTTCATGATTTTTTTTCTTTAATTCATCTTTATAAATTTCTAATTCTTTTATATTTTTTATATTTTCTGGAATTTTACTCTTCTTTATATAAACAATTATCCCACTAGTTTTTCCATCTTCACTTATAACAAAGTTCCTAAAGACTGGACTATTCAAAATTTCATTAAACCCTCTTTTTTTATCAATTCCTTCACTTTTAAGTGTACTAAAGTTTTGAAGTCTTTCAGTAAGAGTCTTATCAGTACTATTCAAAAGAGGAATATCTAGAATAGTTACAACGCTATCAACCCATTTCAAACTTTGTATTTTATACTTTAAACTAAGTAAATTATTTATTGAATTCTCTGATATTATATTTTCATTAGGGGTGTGAGTTAAAACTAAAAATTCTTTTGAATTATATCTTTCAGATATTTCTTTTAAATATTTTAAGTCTGGATCGCCTTCTATCAATAATGTATCTGACGATGCATCTAACCTGAAATCTTTTGAAAAATAGCCAAAACTAGCTAAACAAATTAGAAGAATTAAAAATACTATCTTTGGTTTTTCAATTATATTTTTTTGATAAAAATTAGCTAACATCCAATATTAGCTTATATATTTTAAATTACTTATTTTGAATATCTTTAAATTTCGTAAACATAGCTTCAAATTCAAGCATTACGTTTCCTGTAGGTCCGTGTCTCTGTTTTCCAATAATAATTTCAGCTAAATTTGATACTTCGCTCATTTTAGCTTGCCATTCGGCATGTTCAACCGTTGCAGGCCTTGGCTCTTTTCTTTCAAGATAATATGCTTCCCTATATACAAACATCACTACATCAGCATCTTGTTCAATCGATCCTGATTCTCTTAAATCAGATAACATAGGTTTTTTCTCATCTCTTTGCTCAACTGCTCTTGAAAGCTGAGATAATGCTACAACTGGCACAGATAATTCTTTGGCTAAAGCTTTTAATCCTTGAGTTATTTCTGAAATCTCTTGAACTCGACCCTCTCTATAATTTGATGCTTGCATCAATTGTATATAATCAACAACAACCATATCCAATCCATAAAGTCTTTTAATTCTTCTTGCTCTGTTGCTCAAAGCTGCAATACTAATGGCTGGTGTTTCATCTATATAAAGGGGCAGTTCAGATATATTTTTTGAAGTTTCTATAAATTTATCAAATTCTTCTTCAGAAATTTTTCCTCTTCTAATATCATTAGATTTTATCCTTGATTGTTCTGCTAATATTCTTGTTGATAATTGTTCAGAGGACATTTCTAATGAAAAAAATGCGACTGAAGAATTTTTATTATCAGTCTGAATTTTTTTTGCAGCATGAAAAGCTATATTTGTAGCAAGAGCAGTTTTACCCATTGAAGGTCGACCTGCAATTATTATCAAATCAGATTTGTGCAACCCTCCAAGCCTATCATCAAGGTCTGTAAGTCCAGTTGGAACACCTACAATACCTTCTTCATTTTTATATGCATTGGAAGCCATCTCCATAGTCATTTTCATTGCTTGGTCAAATTTAATTATAGATGAGCTAATAGATCCTTTTTCTGCCAGATCAAACAGAGATTTCTCAAAATTTTCTATAATCCTTTGGCCGTCTTGATCTAAATCATTTAACTTAGCTGTATCAATTACATTTTCAGATATTTTTATTAATTCTCTTTTGACATATAAATCATAAATTAATTTTGAATATTCTATTGCTTGTCTAGATGATGTAGAAAATTTTGTTATTTTCACCAGATAGTCTGGAATGTTTAAATCATCTTTTTCATTTTCAAAATAATTTTTTAAAGATATTGGGCTAGCTAGCATTCCAGAATAAATAAGCTTTTCAATCGCTAAAAATATTTTTTGATGCATTGGATCAAAAAAATTTTTATTATTAATTATCATGTTTATTTCATCAAATATTTCATTATTAAATAGGATAGATCCAATTACAGATTGTTCTGCTTCTATATTATTTGGGAGTGTCTCAATATTATTATTTTTTACAAGATTAAGAGATTTAATCATTTAACAACATAAAAAATATACAAAAGTAACTCAATAGAAATTATATATAAAATCACCTGGGGAAAATAATGTATAAATTATTTTGTGTTTTCTTCTGAAATTACTTTAATTAAAATTTCTGATTGTATTTCTGGGTGTAGGTTGATTTTAACTTTAAAAGTACCAAGCATTTTAATTTCTTTAACAGGTTGTATTAATGAAGGACCGACTTCTACTTTCAATTTATCTAATAAAATTTTTGATATTTCTGTAGGTTTTACCGAACCATAAAGCTCATTATTTTCAGTGCTTAGTTTCTTAATTTCTAATTTTTTATTTTGAATTTGTTCATGAATATTTTTAGCCTCTTTTTTCTTTTCCTGGTCTTTTTTAGAAAGTTCTTGTTTAATTTTTTCTACTTCTTTAATGTTTTCTTTAGAAGCAAAAAGTGCTTTTTTCTTAGAAATTAAGAAATTTCTTGCAAAACCTCTTTTGACATCAATTATATCTCCAATTGATCCAACTTTTCTAACATTTTCTAATAATATAATTTTCATTTTTATATTAGTGCTAAATTTCTAGCTCTTTTAATTGACAAAGATAACTCGCGTTGCTTTTTTTGACTAACAGAAGTTATTCTAGATGGTAATATTTTACCATTTTCAGATACATACTTTTTTAATAGCTTAATATTTTTGTAGTCTACGACTGGAGCACCTTTTCCTGACAAAGGGCATTTTTTTTTAAATTTGTATTTTTGAGGTTGAAATATACTTAATTTAGAGAAACTGCTCTGATTTGATTTCCTATTTTTTGAATATTTCATAAATTTTATTCCTCTTTCAATTCCTCTTTTTTTCCAAAATAAACAGTATTTAAATCAAATTCTTTAACTTTTACAGTCAGGTACCTTAATAAATTTTTATCTATTTTTTCATTTTTTTCTAATTCTAAGATTGCTTTCCCATCAGCTTTTATTTTGAAGTGGATATAATTACCTTTTTTGTTTTTTTTAATTAAATATGATAAATTTAATAAGCCCCAATTTTCAGTTTTAACTATACTACCTTTAAATTTTTCAACTAAATTAGCATATTTCTCTTGTATTTGTTTAAGCTGTGATGGACTAGTGTCCTGTCTAGCAATAATTGTATGTTCGTATAAGTTCATAATTAATTCTTTTAAAAAAAAGAGGATATACTATTATAAAAATTTAAATACAACACAAAAAATACAAAGTTTAATAATATTTTCTATGTTTTCAGT
>MDTG01414962.1_pt1 | contig 10193 bp, 9 predicted proteins | sample 811421 | NCBI WGS metagenome assembly MDTG01 (sample SAMN05326645, study PRJNA326480) | marine metagenome | isolation source: seawater | place: Pacific Ocean: South East | collected 2011 | reverse complement strand
GGGAAAATGTACTGTACATTTAGGGGTCTGGCGTTCCGCCAAAGTGCCGCCTGGCGGAAAGATGGCGGAACTCGGGTCGAGGGCCCTGGATCGTTTTTCCGGATTTGTTCCTCCTCGCGGAAACTTCACGGACGAGTAACGGTCGGGGTGGGGTGTGAATACACTGGGCCGACGCCAGGGCGACCGTTACACGTCCGCGATCTTTCCGCCTTGCGGAACAAATCCGGAAAAACAATCCAGGCCCCTCGACCCGAGTTCCGCCATCTTTCCGCCAGGCGGCACTCTGGCGGAACACCAGACCCCTAAATGTACATTTCGGGAAAATGTACGCTCTGGGTTTTCCGCCATCTTTCCGCCTGGCGGAAACTTCACGGACGTGTAACGGTGTGAACAAACTCACCCGGGGCCGTCATACAGTCGCGGCCATAAGTTGGTATCGCCGGAAGCACACACGCTGCATTTGCAAATCTCTACCCGCGCACAATCACATGTGGTAACTTCGGACACGTAACGGTCGGAGGTGCGAACAGACTGGCCCGGCGTCAGACTGATGGTTGCGCTCCTGCTTGCTTTCCAATGGCCCAACGGCGCCAGAGGCCACGTATGTGTTTGGCCATTGCTAGCTACGAAGAGAACGCCAATCGCTAACACATCATTCAATTCAAAGCAGGCACCTGAGCGGCAAAGTCGACGTCGAGCCACCAACTCGACATGCCGCGGAAACGCAACCGTCTCTCCACAATGGAAGAGCGTCGCGTCCATGAAGACAGTGCTCGCATAAAAGAGCGCGGGGAATTCGCCATTCGAACATTCGAACGGCTGAACACGGACAGCGCTGAAGTCAGCTTCGGCAACTCAGCAGAATTTGGACTGGACGTGCTGGAGCGCATCGCCGCCTTTTGTGATCTTCGGTCTGTAGGCGTACTACGTCGGGTGAATCGGCAGTGGCGTTCCGCCTTTTACCAAGAAAGCATTATGCGTGCCGTGATCGGCAGCAGCTACATCTTGTGCACCACGTTATACGCCATGCTTGCAAAGGTTGGGTGTGAGTGTTCGCATGCCATTTGGGCTGACGCAGAAAAACGTTTCATCAAGGGCTTTCCGGGCGTCCTCAGCGGTAAAGACGCATTGGATGTGCTGCATGAGCACGACATCTCATGGAAAAATATTGCGAGAGTGTATTCAGAACACACGGCTTTGAGCGTGGCGCTCAAAGCGATGCCGGTCGCATCTTACGCCATCTATGGGCTTGAACGGCAGCGCACCATGGACTGGTTTTTTGAACACTCGTGTTCTTAGACAAACCACAGAAAGCCATGAACTAACACGAGCAACAACACGAACAGCAACACTCCCGTCTCGGTCCATGGACTCGCCTCGCATGGTCGGCGCAATTCGCAGTCCACGCACAAGTGCGGCGCGCGGGTCGCCACGCGACCTTCCAACTCCCCCTCTTTTCCGAGCGTTTCGACATCCGACATGACCCGCTCATGACCCAGCCGCTCGCATGCTCCTTGGCTAGCAATCTCAGATTTCTTCCATTCTCCAGTCAGGACCTCCGGGTCGCGTGTTGCGCAACAGGCGCACGCGCGTGAACGTGCGGTTTCCGCGGATCCTGGTGAATACGTGGCCCTCCTTCGCACCTGTCTGGATGCTGTCCTCGCATCGATCCCAGTTTAGGCCGACGACAATTGTAATATTTTTGTATCCCATGTGGTTGCAGACCCAGGCCGCGCGGTGACGGCCCTCGTGCATCATAACTTCCCACACTTTCTGCCCTTCCCTCCAAGTCGCGTCGAGCCACGGCTGGTCCATCTCAGGGGTCTTGCTCTCCTTGAGGAACTTGTGGCGGCCTTTAAAGTCCCAGTCGTCTGGCTCTCCGGTCTCGCTGTCCCAGCGCTCGTCGCCCCCCGAAAGTTTTACAAAAACCACGCACGGCACCTCCACTTCAATTGCGTCCTTCTGATAGTACTCGGGGTTGTTGCACTTTGCGGTCGCCATTCGACGGATGCTTCGGCTTGTGTCATCCTCGGCGTTCGGTGTCCAGGTGCTGTAGAGGTCGGGGCTGGTCCGCTTGCGCGAGCTCTGCATCGTGCTGGGGTTGGCGCGACTGGCCGCACTGGAGGCTGCAGGTTCGTCGTCGGAGCTGGAGGTGTCTGAAGATGGAAGGGGGTCTTCTGGAGCATCTGCTGAGTCGGAGCTAGACGACTCCGAGTTCGAGTCCGAGAGGACAACCGGGTCGCTCGATGTGCACTTTGCGCTCTGCTGTGGCATGCTGACATTGAGCCCCAGCAGCAGGGCGGGAAGCGCGGCCACGTCGGCCGGCTTGCTCTTTGGCTTGCGCCGCGTTTCGCCCACGCTCATCGCGGTGAGCAAGGCAGGGATGGACACCCCGCCTGCTTTGTCTGGAGGCAGCGTTGTTTGGTTTATGGCTGCACGCATCGCTATCCCGACCGCTCCCAGTTGCAGCCAGTCGACAGGCAAGCGCGGTGTACGCCATGAGTGAAGATCTTATTCCCAAGTGCATTCTCGAGGAGTTCCAGACGCACGCGACCGCGCTGCGCAAGGCATACAACGCGCGCAAGGAGGCGGTGGTGCTTCGCAACGTCGTGGAGGACAAGCAGGACCACGAGACCATCACCCTGCAGGACACACTGGGCCGCCGCCAGCCGGGTGACGTGTACAAAGGCGACGTCAACCTTCGCACCCTGCGTCTCCTTCTCAAGATGATCGACGAGCGCGGTTGGGAACGGTGAGACCCAGCAAACGCCCATACTATCTCTGCTATCTCTTTCCTATTATTCCTATCTTTCACGTTGTGACACACCCGTTGCTTACAGTTCGGATCACCAACTTTCTTTTCACTCGGCATTCGAGCGCTGCGTCGCACGCGTACTGTACAAGACCGAGTGGGCGACGCAGCGACCGGCCATCATGAAGCACAATGGCTGGACGACTGCAAACTCGGAGGTCATGATTTCGTAAGCATACGCCACGAAAGCCATGTTTTGGTACAAAACACTAACATGCGTATGTTGTCTGTGCGCAGGACCCCTCGTCGCTTCGGCAAGACGTTCTCGTAAGTTTTCAAGTGCCTTCAAAACCATGTAACGTTGCTGACGCTGCGCGTTTGCCTTTTGCAGCATCGCCATCTTCTGTGCCTGTCTTGCGCTGTCGATGGGATGTGAGATCGTCGTGTTCAGGTAAGCAGTCTTCCTTCATGTAAATATGATGTTGTTCTGACTTTGTGTCTTTTGTTCGCAGTCCCGCCCGTCGCGCAAGTCGCAAGCTGCTGGAGCGCATGGTCGAGTAATGCTTTGCCCTCATGGAACACGTTGCCTGTGCGTGCATGCTAAACATGACTTGTGTGTGCACAGGTTTATTCGCGTTCTCGACTGCGAGGATCGCATCTGCGAGTTCAACCAGGTACGCAACGCATGTGACATTGTTCTATTTCGAATACGCTGACATTTTTGTTTGCACTCACAGGAAGCCTGCCGCATCGACTCATACAATGGCAAGAAGTCGCTCATCCGAAGCTTTCCAAGTACGCTGCCATGAACCCATTTGAAACATTTCTTTTGCTAACACGTTTGCGTTTCCTGCTTTCAGGTAAAGTCGGGGTATGCGCCTCTAATAATCGAACCCACTCGAACCCACTCAAACCCAGGGGGAAGGAGGAGAGGCCTCCCCCGATGCCACGATTGGCTGTAATGGCTACAAATGAACGAACTCGGCAAGTCCCTCCATAACCGAAGCGTCAAGACACTTCAGCTTCACCGTCCGGCGCACCTCTTCACTCAAAGACTGCAGCACCTTCCACGCCACCGCCTGAGATCGGTCTCGTCCTCCGTAACATTCCAAACGAACGCTCCTTCCTTCAGAAAGCTCCAACACCGCCGTTTTCACAGCCAACTCCAGCTTGTCGTGCGTTTTTGTGTTGGAAACAAGCATCCAATCTAGTATAGCCACTGGATTTCTCTCCAGACAATTCCGTGAAATTGCAGTGTAAGGGTTTGGCAAGTTTGTCAGAGTGATCACCGCAGCCGTGGCCGGAAGTGTAGATTTAACGCAGTTTTTACCGGAGCCTCCCACTTCCAGAATAGGTCCCAAAAAACTATCAGCTTCCATCTCTTCCTTCGTCCAGAGAGGGGGGGAGGGTGTGTGTAGGGGTGGTGGCATGCCAGCATGCCAGTCCCTCCAATAGCGGTCAAGCTGAAAAACTTCGCTCACGCGACCAGCGCTACTCATTATGCTTGCTTGGCGGGTCAAGTCCGGAAGAGGCGGCAGCGGCTGCGGCTGCAACTTTGGAGCGGAGCCGTCAAGTCCACCACCTCGCTTCACGAAAATCATCGAACTGCATTTTACATTTTTGCCGGGCACAGAGCTTGCTGGGGCAGACTTGGCTGCACATTGCCCCATATTATGTGTCATTTTGGTACAAAGTTGGCAGCAGCTGTCAGCGCTAACCGCACTCTGCCAGCTTTGTTTGTCAAAAGGTTTTGAAATAAGCTTTTCCCTTCACACAACCAGTAAAGCACACGGCACGCACACCATGCTGCAAATCGAGCGCCGCACACTCACGCTGCCGGAAGCGGTATGCTCCATCCTCAACGGGCAAGTCGTCCCTGAGTTGTACGAGATCGATGCCGATGTGGCGGGACCCGAGACCGAATGGAAGCCGGGTAAAAGAACGATGTCGTACCGTGCGCGCCACAAGCAGCGCGTCAGACCGAGCCCGCTTGCACCTTCCAAGGTCGCTTCAATCAATTGCAAACCCGGTGCGCGATCGAGCAGCCTGACTGCAAGTCAATGGATTTTGCAAAGTCTGGACTTAAATGGCGGAGTAATGGCATCTGTTCCGGTTGGGAATACCACGGTTGCGCTTTCACGAGCGTGCGCGTGTGGACACGCTGAGTACTGGATTCAGAACCTGATGGACAACTCCATCATCTTCAATGAGGACAAGACGCAGCGAGCTCACTCTGCAAACCGCATATTCTTTGAAGCCAACATGTTAACAGATGGCGTTCCAGCCTTCCTCCCGGAAGGCGACGTCTACGGCCTTCGGGCCTCTGACATGGACTCCTACCTGGATGCCGGGCTGCGCGTGGAGATCCGAAAGAAGCCCTACGCAACGCCAGACGAACCCGTTCATTTCACCAAAGCGGACAAGGCGATGTCTCTATGCGCAAAGGAGCTCACATTCCTGTTTGAACAGGCCGCTCTCGGCGTCGCCCCGTGCATAGTGGCCACCTTCTTTACACGAGGAGATTTTCAGCAGCAATTCTCTTCAGACTGGGGCTCGTCTCCGCTTCAAAAGATCCCGGCCGCGCTGCAGGAAGCTAAGGCCAAGTCCGAGGTATCCTCTATGATCACCATTTCACAAATCAGCACTTTCAGTCTGGCCAGCCTGATGGACGCGATCAAGCACGCTCCCGTCGAGTCGAAGCGTACGCACCTGAAGGGCGTACTTGCGCAAGCTTGCAAGCCCATCTTCTCCGTCATAGGAGACCTCATCGCTTCCTCGGGCGGCCACTCGATGGTGAAGGTCAACATGACTCCCGAGAGCATCGTGTTTTGCCCCAAGCTGGTTGAATCCGGCAGCTCGTGGACTCTGGAAGGCATCGGCTTCATGCCAGTGTCAAAGGACTACTTGGACGGAGTGCCCAAGATAACAGACTTCAACGCAATGTTCACGACGAGGGTGCGCAACAGCTCTTTCAGCTACGAGACGTCGTTCGTGATGCACTCGATGCTTCTAATCGCGTTCTCTCGAGCCAAGCACGGGGCTGCGGTCGCGGACGTGCTTTGGGATCACCTTCTCGCCGAGTCTGACCCGTCCGGATTTGTCAAGGCCGCGCGGGACATGCAAAGCAAGCCCACCAACGCATCCGCATTTTTGGCATACTTGGCGGCCGACTCCGACATGCGCGAGAGCGCCGACGTTTCAAAGGCGATGGCCGAGCTGGTTTCTGATATGGACACCGTTGTGCGCGACGGAGTCATTGGCTCGGACGGTAGCCTGAGCGTTCCGGCAGACAGATCTGTCTTTTCAAAACTCGTGTCGGTCGTCACGGGTTCGCCCAGTCCCGACACGGCCGTGTTTTCACGCAAGTGCGCGGAAGAGTGCGATTTAGAAGCTACGCACGTGCGCGCGCTCGAGGCAGTGAAACAAGCGCGACAGCGCAGGCTCGACGGCCTTAAGTAGGTGCATTAAGTGTAAGTTTAAAATTGCTAAACAGTGAGTATACGGTCTACACTAGACTTTTCGACATCAACAGAATGCATTCGCAAAAGCCATCATAGCCCGCTTTTTTAAATTTGACCACCGGTTTGCCGCTCGAGCTTGTGGAGTAAATTACCCACTCGTTGCTCTCGCATAGCAACGCGATGCGCGTTACGTGCGGTGCAGGCGGTGCACAGTCTATGAACGGGAGTAGAACTCTGCCCGAAAACGCGTCGCTCTTGCGTATGTCGCCACCGACGCCTGCTATCACAAGCGCGAGTCCTGCAAGCAACGCGCTCATCTTGTGCACTGGGTCCGGGTCGTTCTGGTACGACCACATTGCGCCCCGCATTGCTGCTTCGTGTGCACCGTTAAGAATCTCGGGATAGTTTTTGGTAGCAAATGCGTTGGTCTTTCGCGTGAGGCACACGCATCTGCGCACTCCAAGCGCTGATGTGGGTAGCTTGAAGCTGAGTATCATATCCCTCAGAATGGACTGACCAGCTTCGCTTTCGGCGGCGTCTGCTAGGGCAGCAAGCTTGTCGTCTTGCATTTCATTGGCAGCGTTGAGCAGTTCGACAGTGTCGAGTGTGAGAAACGAGCAAGACCCTGAGTCCCAACTGCTTGAGCTCGAGGGCTGCGTGCTGGCAATAAGCGAGTTGATCATGGCAGCCGAACTGCTTCTGAAAAATATTGTCGCAAACTCTTCCATCTCTTCCATTGCGTTTCTCTCCCTGACGTACCTGGCCTCTTTGAGCGCCGCTCGGCTCACTGCTGCGTCGCTGTTCATCGCAGTGTCCCACGAAGACGACTTTGGCTCTCCAACCAAGCCAAGCCGTTGTGCGAGCGATCTGGACTTCCAGCACGCCAGCATGTTCTGTTCGTCTCTCGTGGACAGACGCCTGCGTTTCCTGGGTACATCACCGATGGGCTCTTCCACTTCCTTGTCCGCTGTGGACGAGCCCGACTCTCCCATGTCCTCTTCAGCCATTTCATCGTCGTCGTCGCTGTAGTCTCCATAGCTTGCCATGGCGGCACTCGCATCCAGCTCGTCGTCCATCCCATCTGTGTCTTCTCCCATGACCAGCAACGAGAAGATGAGGGTAGCCGTCTTCTTTAGCAGCGGAACTTGATCCTCGCCGTCCACCTCAAACGTGGCGCGTCTCATGCACGTCACCCCCGAACAAACTAGCATCAACCTGGACTGCGAGTCCAGGTTTGCGCCTCGCAGAAGCGCGTCGCGCGCCTTCAGCATGGTGAACACCGCCTTTCTATGGGACGCAATCGGAATAGCCTTGTCGAGGGGCGCTTGCAAGCGCTTATAAACTTTACCGCACAACTGGTCTATGCCGCTCTCCTCTGTAGATTCGACCGACGGAGCTACCGCGCTGTCCTCCGACATATCAGTGGACACGACGTCCGTGCGCGCGTGCACTACACACTGTTCCCATGCACACAACCCAACCCACTATCGCAATTAGCGAGTCACCACGAATTCACCACGCCAGAGTCCCGAGTGCGATTAGATCTGCAAGCCGACTGCCTGAAGCAGCCCTGTCAAAAGGTTGGCCGACTGGGCCATGAGCGCTTGGGCGATCGGGGCCGGGAGCGGCGGGAGGTCCATCATCAAGTCGTCTATGCCATTCGAATGCGGAGGCGGTGCGTTGGCTGCGTACAGATCGTCCGGGTTGTGCGGGTGGGCAGCCGAGCGCGACGCCCGATAGGCGTTGGCAGAGCTCATCGCCCGATCCTCCGAGATCTCGTCCCCCGTGAACGAGCCGTCCTCCGAGAGGAACTTGCAGGCGTCCACGATGCGACCGGTGCTACGCCAGCGACCGCCTTGGCTTTCGAGAGTGGACATGTCGTGGTCGATCACCGCCTTGGACAAGCTGAGCTTGTCGCCGTGCACCATGTTGATTGCGTAATCCACCGAACCCTCGGCAATCAGATGCATGATCTTAACCGGAAAGTCCTGGCCAATGCGATGGATGCGCTTTGCGGTCTGCAGAACCTGCATCGGAGAGAACGGACGAGATCCCCAAAAGATTGCAGCGTTGGACCCTGGCACCAGATGCAGTCCAGTCCCACCGGCGTCGATGGACATGAGCATCACCGTGCGAGTACCCGTGAGGAAGCGGCGGACGGCATCGGAACGCTGGTTCTGGCGAAGCTCGCCGGTGTACAGAATGACGTCTCCTGCCTCTGGCGTGGTCCGCTTGAGGTACTCCATGGCGATCTTCAACAGCGACGTGTGACATGCCGCGACCATGATGCGGTCGAGGCTTTCCCCGTGAAGCTTGAGAAGCGTGTTGCGCAGCGCAACCAGCGCGCCCGTGTCGCTGGCGGACGCCTCGAGGATCAGCTCCTGGTTCTTTTGCATCTCGCTCGCGCCGCGCTCTGCCAGCAGAGGCGACACCAGGAACTGCTGCAGCGTCTGCAAGTAGGCCATGAGTTTGTTCATTTCCTGTGCGGTCGCGCGTCCGCCGTTGCGCTCGATGGAGAAGCGCAAGCGGCGCGCCTTGGCGAGCACATTGTTGTAGTCGGCCACGCTGTCGGGGTCGACAACCACCTCAAAGTTCACGACCTCGTGTGTGATGGGAGGGAGGTTCAGGATGTCGTCCGTGACGCGGTCGACGTACTTGGTGTTGAACTCGGTGATGGTGTCAGTGTTGACGCAGGTGCGCTTGCGGTCCTTGAACCATTTGGGCCACCCCTTCCACTCCTCGGGCAGATCCATCGCAGTCGACAGCCCGATCAGGTCTTCGGGCTTGTTGAAGACGGGTGTCGCAGTGCAGCCGATCACCTTGCGCGCGTTCTTGGAGACGAGCTCGTGGCCCTTGGTCCAGCCGGTGATCGAATTTCGCATGAAATGCCTGGGGAGGGGGGGGGGACACAACAATGAGTCAGCCATGGTGATGCCCCAGAGAGCGTGCAGCAGTGGCGTTAACTTACAGCTCATCAATGCCGAACAGCGTGTACTTCACGGTGAAGACTGGGTGAAGCTCAACCCCGGGCCTGCGGTCCCACTGCGACACCCAGTTGCCACCCTCGTTGCGGTGGTGGGCCTGGACCCACTCGTGGCAGCTGTTCCACGCGCGACCGATGGTCTCCTTGGTGACTATGATGAAGTCGTGCTTTGCAAGTGTCTCCTTGGTCAGTTTGTCCTGGCGATTGGTTGAGAGGATGCGCGACTTGGGGATGCTGAGCGTCTCGAGCACGGCGTTGTACCACTGGGTGAGGCACGAGGCCGGGACAGACACGATGACCTTCTGCCGCTGGCCCCGCGTGATGATGTGCTGAGCCGCGACCGTAAGAAAGAAGGTGAACGTCTTGCCGGTGCCCGGGTCGTGCAGCATCAGCATCCGCCGCACGTCTTCCGAAATGACACGCTTCACAAACTTGCGCTGGTGAGGGTACGGGGTCTTGCCGGGCTTGAGGATGCCCGGAGCGCCATCGCGCCCAATCAGCGCCTTGGTGAACTGCGAGGTCTTCTCCTCCGGTTTGGTTTTGGTGCCGTGCTTTACGGGGGCCTCGACGCGCATGACCTTGGTCATCCGGTCGTCCATCTCAGCCGAGCTGTCTGCGGCCGACCGCTTCCCACTTGCCACTGAGGTAGTGGTGCTGGCATCGGCGCTAGGGTGCGCGACCCCCGGTGCGTGTCCGTCGTCGTTAGGAGGCGACGTGGGGCCAGTGCCGTCTTGTTCCATCCGTCGAAGACTTACCAGCTGTTGCAAGATCGGTACAGATACCGTTCGACGGCATTTCGTATGGCCACACCGGCCTTGGCGCCGGAGATATGGCAACTGTCACGCAAAGGGCGAGCGCCCTGGGACGGCGCCGACAGTTTTCCGGACTTGTTCCGTCTGGCGGAAAGAAAGCGGAACAGGGGAAAATGTACTGTACATTTAGGGGTCTGGCGTTCCGCCAAAGTGCCGCCTGGCGGAAACAATGCGGAAAGCCGCTC
>MDTG01152800.1_pt1 | contig 10193 bp, 10 predicted proteins | sample 811421 | NCBI WGS metagenome assembly MDTG01 (sample SAMN05326645, study PRJNA326480) | marine metagenome | isolation source: seawater | place: Pacific Ocean: South East | collected 2011 | reverse complement strand
TGTGCTGCTATTTTCTTAAATATCCCGAATCCAAGGATTAAGGCGCCAATCGGATAAAGAATGTAGTCAAAAATGATTCCTCGACTTAATGAATATTCTATTTCTGAATCTTCAATCGCCAAAATCTTGAACGAATATACCCCTGATTCTTCAGCAGTATATTCCCAATCATCTTCAACATTGTCGAAAGCTTCCCATTCACCTGATGGAGAATAGACTTGAGGCTTTACAACTCCCTCATTAACATCTAATGAGAAGATATTGCCTTCAGAAAGTTCATACTTGACTATGAATTCTTTTTCAGGACCCTCTTCTATATTCGTAGGAACAACCCACGTTTGAATGATCAACATTACCAGAATAATCGATGCACCTAGAAGAATCATCACATCTTCTCCCTTGACGGGTGGTGCCTCGCCTCCAGCTCCCATGAGCCATTGGAAACTGTATTAGCACTTCAACGCTTTCTAGGGTTTCTCGTGAAACTCATTCGCTCACGAACTAATCTGATTTTCCCACTAGATGTTTGACTAACTACCATTCCCTTGGATAATTCTATCTTCATACCATTATAATCTTCTAGCTTTACCATTAAGATACACTTTCCATCTTCAAAATCATATAATTTGACTGGATATTTCGACAAATACTTTTTCAGTTCTGATTTTTCTTTAAAATCAGGACAAGTACAACCAATCCAACGCCGCTTGCCTCGCAATGCTTTGGTCAATTTCCTCGCCATAACCTTTGGTTTAGGGCACTTGTCTTAACATGATGCTATGTCTGGCACAAGATGGGCGAAGGTTATGGATGATGAACCTGAAGAGAAATTTGAGCAAGTTAGTGTATTCCATTTAATCGCAAATATGCTCTCACCTAGAACATTACCTCACATAGTTATGATTGCACTAATCTCGATGGTTTTACTATTCTTAGTTGATTCTCATGAAGTATTTGCTGCAATGTCATTCCTTTCTCTTGCGATATCCTACACAATTATCGCAGGATTGTCCAATCTAGAGATTATCAAGAAGCTTACAAAATTGCCTGAAGAAAAGAATGATTCACCTTGGTTGGTCAGATTTTTGTTTAGCTTTAGAATAACAATAGTACCAATTCTAATTGCAATAATCATCGTTGGATTGCTTTGGGAACCTTTGGGAGGAGAAGGAAACAAATGGATTTCTCCAATGTTAGCATCGTTATTTATAATTTGGTCGATGGCTCAAGCTATTTCATTCCGTACAGGAATGGTGGAATGGTTAGCTAATGGCCTCGGTGATGCGAAACTACATACTTACAAAGAAAAAACATCTACTGCAACACAATTCATTATAGTGCAAACATTTGCTTTCATCATCATATGGGTGGGGCAAGTACTCACAGATTCTGAAAAAATGAATGCACAAGATGCGTTCTTTGGAGGCATAATATTTTTGATCATCAGTATCTTGCTACAAACACTAACTTTGTGGCTTACTAGAGATGAGAGAGAATCTGCAGGATCGGAAAAGGGGTTGGCTGCATTTTCATTCAAGTGGATGATTATTGCACAATTATTCATCACATGGCACGCGTTCAGTGTCTACAGACGTTGGTTCATGAACCCGAGCGAAGCATCAACTATGATTGAAGAAGGAATACTGATGGCATTTACAGTTGTTTTCGCAGTTTGGTCCCTCACTAGTTACACAGTAAAAGATGGGAAGAGATTAGTCTCAGAGAATGCATCATTGCCACTTGGGATTTCATTCGGCTATGCATATGCCGGGTCGGTAGCAATGTTAACAGGCACATTTGAAAGTCTGAAGGAAGTAATGATTTTTGGACACGTAATAACAATCTCTGCCATGATATTCTTGCTAAGACCAACTCTTAGGGCAAGTAGGGTTTCAGCCGATATGTTTGTGGCATTAAAAGAAACTGAAGAAAAGGAAGCAGAAGATGAAGCCAGTGAAACAACTCTCGAAGACAAAAACGCTCAGGAAGCTCAAGAAGATGAAGAATCAGAAGATGAAGAATGGCAGGAAGATTCAGAGGTCAATTGGAAGGATGGAGTCGATATTAGCGAAGGTACAGAATGGGAAGATGGAGACATAGATGAAGAAGTCTCGGAACCAGAAGAGGAAACTGATTCTGATGTAGAATTAGTCGAATCAGATTAAACTCAAATCTGATTTTTCATCTAGACCTGACACTACAGCTACAACTCTTATTCTACCCCTAAGGTCATCACTCACTCGAGCACCAAGTATCACTTGGGCATCTTCATCAAACCTGTTTGTAAAAGCATCAGCAATCAACCCAACTTGGCCAACAGTCATTCCAGGGCCACCTTCAATTTGCAGTAAACAAGCCTTAGCTCCTTCAAAAGAAAGATCGGAAAGTGGAGCACTCAGAGCATCTTCTAGTAGTGAATTCGCATCATCGGGATCCCCTTGTCCTACCAATAAAGTAGTACCACCGGAATGTCCAACTATTGTTTTCAGATCCATCATATCGAGATTGATTAACCCTAAACGCATTAATGTTCGAACTAAACCGTCAACAAATTCTTCTACCCAGGAAGCACCTAGCCTCCAATCAATTCCTCGTTCTCTTGCTTGCCAAGCTAGTCTATCCAAATCAAGACGAACACAAACATCAGAATTTGCTTCCAATTTTGGTAATCCTTCTTTACAGACCTTGATTCTTGCTTCTTGGGCCTCGAAAGGAATGGCGGCAATTGAAATTACAATCGCCCCAGAAAGTCTAGCTTGTCTTGCGAATTCTGGAGCAGCACCTGTTCCTGTGCCCCCACCTAATCCTGTTAGAAGTATTACCATTTCAACTCCATCCAAAAGTGTACGAGAAACTCCTGCAGCTTGTCGCATTCGTTGCTCGCCCAAAGGAGGTAAAGCAGCACAACCTGCAGAATCTAAATCACTTCCTAGTCTAATGACATGGGCTTCTTGAGAATTGAGAGTAGACTCATCAGCGTCAATCAATACCAAATCAATACCATGACCTGTCTTTTCGTGTGCTCTTTGAGCCCAAGAACAGCCTAATCCGCCAACGCCCGCAATCAAGATTTGGGCGCCATCCATGTCAACCCCTTCCATTGGAGGTTATTCAATCTCTGCCCACATATCTCTGATAACGCCTACGCGCATCACGGGCCCATGCATTATCTGGTTCGAGTGCTAGGACCTTGTCATAAAGTTCTACAGCTTTTTCGAAATCCGAAAAATGACGCCCATACAAATGTGCTAGATTGTTTAGAACAGGAATACAATCTTCCTCTTCTTCTAACATGCTCAACAAAATATCTTCGGCCTTTCCAAGGTTGTTTCTCAGCATCTCATCTTCAGCCTCATCCAACTGTTGAAGTTGCTTATTTGAAAGGTCATATGTGTTCTCAAAAGCATGGTCGGACATATGTACTCCTTCTTGTAATTACCAATATGTTTTACCATTGATTGTTCAGTACAAAATAACACTCAAATTGTTACACTGCAAGGACCCCTATCGTAGATAGGGCAAGAACGATTATAGGCACAATCCAAGTCGCACAAATCAATTGGGGTTGGCTATGAGCAAATCACAGGTTTCCATCCATAGATTCCTACCTCTAATCCTAGTTTCGCTTATGCTTTTACCCGGCTTGACAGAAGCATACCCAGATGGCATTGGCGGAGAACAACAAAATGCAGGTGAAACGATCCAGGATGTTGCAAAGGAAGGTTGCCTTTGTCATGGTGAAGAACCAAGCAACTCAGTCATGGTTCTCCTAGTTGGAGTTCCACATTCTTGGGCACCCAATCAAACCTACAACATGCGATTGGAGATTATTGGAGGACCTGATACTGACCTAGGTGGTTTTTCAGCAAGAGTTAGTGCTGGCGAATTATCTGGAGACGGAGAGGCATGGGAAGATGACATCACAACTAGAACTCATATTTCCTCATCAACACGTATTTTCGAACTGATTTGGACTTCACCGGAAGCAGGAGCTGGTCACATTGACTTCTGGATTAGTGGAAATGCAGTCAATGGGGCTGACGGCCCCTTAGGAGATTATTGGAATCAACTTGTATTCAATCTGATCGAAGTTGCAGAAGATGACAAGAGAGGCACTCGTACACTCATTGCTGGTAGCGGTACACCCGAAGCACCAACAAGTGAGGCAGGAGAGGTTGACCTACACACAATGGGTGCTCAATTCAGAGCACATTGGCTAGGATTGCTAGGTTTCGGAGCAGTTATCGCAGTAATCATATTTTGTGGTTTACTACTAAGATATGGATTTTCTACATCTTACAAAGGACGCAGCAATTTGTTGCGCCTAAGATACAAGATAAACAGAAGAGGTGACCAATGATGGCTAAGGATACTATCACCAAACTTCTAGAAAAGGTTGCATCAGGCAAAGTTAGTGTCAAAGATGCTAGAACTGCCCTAGAAGATGCTAGCCTTACAGAAGAGCAAATGGATTCTGCAATTAATCATGGAGTTTTCAATCCAGCAGAACCCGGCACTGTTATTTCAGCATCATTGGCACCTTCTGGTAAATCTGCTTTGACTATGTTCTTCTTCATCTGGGGCATATTTTGGACCATATATTGGTTAGGAAGTATGCTCTATGGATTATTGAATGGTTCAGCATGGGACCAACAGCAATTATCTTACCACATGGCAATGGGCATCAGCACACTAATCATGATGGGCATTGTTTACTTGAAATGGGTTTTGCCAGACACGATTATTGTCAAGCATAGCCAAAATAAGTATGTTCCTGAACATCAAAAGGACTGGAGAGAATACAACTGGTGATTTTTATGGATGACATGAAATTAAGACCAGCTCCCTCCCCTGAGGGAGATAAATCATCCCTAACAGGCGATATGTCTCTGAACAGGAGACAGTTTTTGCGATATGGATTCAATGTAGCTAGTGGTGTATTGGCAGCAACCCTTGGAGCATTGGGCTTCGCTGCGATCTTACTACCTCCTACCGGTGGAGAAGGCGGAGACAAATCGGTCTTATACTGGGCTAAGGGTCGTGAGGATGAAGCTTGGTACGGAGCAAAACATTTGCAACCGATGATGAAATCTGATTTCGAAGCTGAAGCTGCAAAATCAAACGTCGGCATGTCAGGAGCCCAAGGAGTTTGGAATGGATTACCTGTAATCGTAAACTATGTCCCTCACTCTCAAAATTCTTCTAAGCCAATTGCAGATAATTCCCCTCGTTTCCAAGAAATGGCAGGATACGACATCGGTAAAAATTATGTTGGACATGCCACTGAGTACCTACTTGGTAATCCTGATATTTTTGATCCAAACGTAAATTTGGTAATGTCATTCGCCAGATGTACTCACCTATGTTGTATTCCAGGATGGCAACTTGTATCCAACTCATTCACCGATGATAACTGGACACCTGGTGGTGGCGATGATGGAGGAAGCAAGATGTTCTGTATTTGTCACTCAAGTAGATTCGACCCTACTGCGATAGAGGTAAACCGTAATGCAAATCGTTCTACTGGAGCATCTTTCGAATATCTTGGCATTCGCCGAGCAGGAGGCCCTGCTCCGGTAGGACTTCCGATTATTCCTATTATTATGAATGGAGACACCATCGAAGCGTCTTCCGATTACACGGGCTGGTTGACCTATTGCGACTGAGGTGAAAATATGAGCACAATTTTTTGGGTACTTTGGTTCTTTATCGCATTCATCATAGTGTTGATTGCATTCACTCTTCGCAAGGAAAACGAAGACATTCCTAGAAGAGAAATATTGCGTGCTGTTGAATCCAGTGGCAAAATGGGTTTTGCAGAGAGAACATTCCTCTGGGTGTTTTCGTTCCTAGATACCAGATTTAGAATTCAAGATTATTGGAATATGAGTAAAGGTGCATACTACAACATGCACAGGCAAATGCCTCTTACTCACGCTGAGAAATATAAGTTGAGGATTATCTGGTACTGGTATCCACTTTACTGCCTTGGAGGGATTTCATTCCTTTCATTCATTATTCTAGTAATCACAGGTACTGTTCTTGGGATCTACTATGTTCCCGGAGGAGAAGGTGATCCCTCTCCGGCCTATGCAAGTATGCAATTCATCATGACACAATTGCCATTCGGATACATCATCCGTGCAGTTCACCATTGGGGAACACACTTCATGGTAGCATCTGTATTCTTACACATGTGTCGTGTGTATTTCACCGGCGCTTACCGCAATCCTCGTGAATTGAATTGGTTAATTGGCGTAGCGCTAATGGCGTTAACCATTGTATTCGGATACTCAGGATATCTTCTACCGTGGGATAGTTTGGCCTATGGAGCGGCAGTTATCGGAATTAACTTAGCAAACGCAACCCCTCTAATTGGAAAATATGTTGCGACCTTATTGTTCGGAGGTTCATCTTTGTCTCATCGTACTGTGACACGGATGTACTTCATCCACGTGTTTATATTACCTGTAATCGTTACCACATTGATCATAATTCACTTGTTCATTGTGTGGGTACAAGGAATTGCGGAGCCGCATTGATATTGGAGGTGAGAAAATCGGATTAATTGAGAATCTTGGCGCAGTTGCTTCATCTTACATGAGTGAGAAAGAAAAACTTGAGACTACAGAGCAGAAGCGTAAGCGTACTCGCTCTGGCCATGGCTTCTGGCCACACGAAGCACTACGTGACACGTTGATTTTTGCTTTCATGGCGTGCGTTCTACTATTCTATGCATGGTTGATTCCTCCTCCATTGCACAGTGCTGCAGATCCGTTCGCTCAAGCTGGATTCGTTTTCCCTGATTGGTATGTATTATTTTCATATGGATATCTCAGATGGGGAGAATATCTTCCACAGTTCGATGTGCCACTCGGCCCTGTTGGTGATTTCTTTGGACAACCATCATTCCCTTGGAACGCTGCATGGTGGGGAGCATTCCTAACTGGAATACCTGTAGGAATTCTAGCCCTACCTCCATTCTTAGGTGGAAGAGAGAAAAGACCTGTTGAAGATCCTTGGTTCGCTAGCGCAGGTGCTGTATATTTAGCACACATTTGGTTTATTTCAGTATTTTCAATCAATATTTTCTTAGAACTATATGGTAAGAATAGAAGCGATTACTGTAAATTAGATAGCCATGGAGATCTGGTTTGTGGAACTAGAGACCCCTGGATCGCAGATCTATTCAATATGATTCCGTGGATTATGACTGGAATTCTGTTGTGGATTGTGATTTACTTTGTTGCCAAATGGCTATTCAACAATGCATGGGGAGCAAGATTTACCCCTGCTCATGGAAAGAAGCTTATCGTTGGCGCATTCATTGTAGCAACTGCTGCAAGTGTTGTATCATACCCAGTATATGATAATGGATTTTGGGATGCAAGAGGTTTACTGACCATTGCTGATTATGGCGAATTAGAAGATATGCGTTCTCAACCAGATGATGTTCAGGTCACTCAGACAAATGAATTTATGGAGGCTCAGGGATTTGAAGGAGATATTGTTCCAGCGTCCGCATGGATGGAATGGAATATATACCAACCCGCCAGATATTATTTGATTGATTTCGCCGATAAGAATGGTCATCAGGACTTGGAATCAGGCGAAAATGGAGCCTATGGAATTGAAAATTATAGTGCCGACGAGTATGTTTGGGCTAGTGGCTCGTTTACCATTACAGACCAATATTGGCCAGATGATATCGATTTCACCACTGTACCTTTGGATGCGACTTGTACCACCAGAGCAAGCGAAGTTGTAATTGATGGAGGAGACTCTACATCTAGAATGATTGAATCCAGTTTAGTAATTATGAAGCAAGGTTCCGATGACAAACTCATCGACACAGATTGTAGTACTGGCGAGACTGGTGTTGAATTAAGTGCAGGCGTATATGATTACGAATTCCGTGTAGAATCTACGGATGGCCTACGTACAAATGAAAGTGTAACTGTAGAAACCACATACACTATACAAGCATTCCAACCACTTCTGTTGTACGGAGAAGATGCGGGCAACGGACTTGCTGGACGTACAGTCAATCTTTCAAATGCCTTAGAATTAGAACTTGAAGGATCTGAAATGGGAGTTGTCGAAAACCCAACCTACCACGTTAATCCTAAGTCACTGGATGCTAAACTAACCTATGCTATGTTCATACCATGTCTTACAGCAGGAGCGATTGTGTTTGTTCTGTTAAGAAACATGGCCAGAGGTTACGAATTTGAAATGAACAAGTGTTACGGATGTGACCTTTGTGACGATGCTTGTCCAGTTAGATTATTCAATGCAGGAGATAAATTGAATATCATTTACAATTCATGGAATAACGAAGATGATGGTGTACCAATGTATTCGTGCCTGACCTGTACTGCTTGTACTAATGCTTGTCCACAATTAGTAGACTATGACTCATATGTGGACATTAGAAGGAACTTGATTGTTGGCGGCCCTGCTGCTGAAATTCCGCACACTGTTCTACAAGCGGTTCTTGCTGCAGAAGCAGAAGAAGAAAGTGATGATGACTTCGTATCTGTGAAAGATTATCCTATTGACTCCAATGTAGGATACTATCCTGGATGCGTAGACTATCTTGACCAAGAAATGGTTTTCAGCCACTTAAACGAGGGAGAGATGAACCTTGGTGACACAACCAATTCAGCATTCACATTATTCGAAGAGATGGGTACTGAAGTATCGTATCTTGGCAGAGACTTCCTAAAGTGCTGTGGACACGATCAAAAGTGGCAAGGACTTGATGAAGTATTCGAGAAACTAAAATCCTACAACCAAAAGAAGATTGAAGCATCTGGTATTGATACTCTAGTTTCATCTTGTGCAGAATGTTTCCGAACATTTGCTCGTGACTACGAATTAGAGGGAGTCAAGGTAATGCATACTACTGAATTCCTTATTGAAAATGGATTCGATATGGAGATGAAGGTTGAAGATGAATTGACAGTAACTTATCATGACCCTTGTCGACTTGGACGTCAGATGGGGATCTACGAAGAACCTCGTCAACTTGTTGCAGGAGTAGATGGTGTCGAACTTGTAGAGATGGAACACCATGGTGAAGATGCAATGTGTTGTGGTGTATCTAGCATGATGTCTTGTAATGAGAATGCCAGAGCTCTTAGAGTGTCTCGTATGGAAGAGATCAGAAATACAGGTGCTGACATGATGATCACATCTTGTCCAAAATGTGTTTCTCACTTTGAATGTCTCAAATTCGAAGGTGATGAAAGGCATGATATCGAAATTCTAGATGTCGTTTCATTCCTTGCTAGGCAAGTTGAAGCTAAGAAAAATCTAGCAGAAGAGCCGGCATCTACTCAAATACCTGCTGAAGCCTGATTTTCAGTCTATAACGGGTCAAAATTGATTACTAATGATTAATTTTACCGCATTATGGATTACGATAGTCGTACACTTATCCAACTGAAGACAATTTGTAAAGAGAGAGGTCTTCGCGTTAGTGGGAACAAAAATGAAGTAATCATTCGATTGATGGAAGATGACGAATCAAAATCACCACAACCAGTAGCGGCCGTGAATCCGTATCAACAAATGCAACCAGTAAATCAGATTTTCATAACCAATAATAATTCTAATGCCTCGATATATGTCGTTGGTATTTTTATTATCATTTATGGCTTATTTAGAGTTGGTATGGCTGTACTATTCGGTGAATTTAAGCCAGCTCAATCATCCACTGCATTTCTAATAGGAATGGGGTACATTATGGGAGGTATAATCACTGTTCAGGGATACAAACAGGGATTGTATATGACCATGATTGTATTAGTGATTTCTGGAATGTTTTCAGTAATTTATCATGACGAATTTAGCCCACTATCAATGGGAATGGATGGAATATGGCCAATCGAGTTTTCATTAATTTGTTCGGCATCATGCATACTATTTGTTGCAATACCTTTACTCGGCCCTGCAGATCCCCAATTCAAAGAAGGTGCACCTCCATACTTTTCTGCATTATGGAATGCAGGAAACATGTTTTCACCTCTGCCTACTGCCAATCAGACTGTTTCCCAGCCAACTGTCGCTACAAAGACTGTGATTAACTGTCCCGAATGTGACAAGGCAATGAAGGTACCATCGAACTACACTGGTAGCGTCAAATGCCCTTCATGTAAGTCGAAATTCAAGGTTAATTGATTCAATTA
>MDTG01062779.1_pt1 | contig 10193 bp, 6 predicted proteins | sample 811421 | NCBI WGS metagenome assembly MDTG01 (sample SAMN05326645, study PRJNA326480) | marine metagenome | isolation source: seawater | place: Pacific Ocean: South East | collected 2011 | reverse complement strand
GATTGGACCGGGAGTGGCAGAAAGCGATCAGATTGCGTTGTGTATGCTTGCTAAACTCCTCGACAGGTTTCGCGGAAAATGTCCGGTTTTCCTGCTTCCTGTAACCGCAAAAGAGGCGGTGCAAACCGCCTACTCCTGGGGTGCCCGAAACTGCGAGATCCATTTCTCCCAGTGCAGGGGAGAAAACCAACCATCCAAGGGGGTTACCATGCCAACCTTCATGCCTGAGACAAGCTGAAATACTTAATTCTTTTTATACCAGTCCGGCGTGCCGAACCAGTCATGCATTTCCTTGTCAAAGGGAGCCACAATCTCATCTGGTTCAGGAAATTCACCCCGATCCTGCGTCTCCACAATCCATGTATCCAAAGCGGTTCTCATCTGTAGCAAAGCTTCTCTATGCTCATCCTTATTTGAGGCTGCTAGATTAACAATTTCATGCGGATCGTTCTCCGTGTCGAACAATTGCTCCGGAGCCACCGTAGGGGACATCAAATCTGCTGGTGGACCGGAGAGTTTACCAGCCTCCATTAATTCTCTCATCAGGGGTTTAATCGGGAAACATTTCTCCTTGTAACGATTCAGGGAGGTAAAATGACGATCAGGGTAGTAATTTCGTATGTAGTGATATTTTTTACCCCGCACGCTGCGCACCCGGTTGACTGTTTCGTCCACACGATCACGTGCGGAAAAGGCATAGGTTCTTTCGGGACCAACCTGATCTCCCAAAAAAATTCGTCCGTGCATTCCGAACGGCTTCTCAATTCCCGCAAACCCGAGTGTGGTGGGTGTAAGATCGATCAGGCTCACCACCTCCTCCTTTACCGCTCCAGGCTTATAATTGGAGGGGGCAGGATAATCTTTCGGCCATCGTATAATCATCGGAACATGGAGGCCAGTATCGTAGCACCAGTGAATGCCTCGGGGCTCAATCCTTCCATTGTCCCCAAAAAACATAACAATGGTATTGTCGGCCAAGCCATCCTTTTGAAGCTGGCGAAGAACCTTGCCAATAGTCTTGTCCATTCCTGAAACCGAATTCAAATAACGGGCCCATTCCTCCCGGACAATCGGGTGATCCGGATAATACGGTGGAGGAGTAACATTCTCGGGGGTAGCTATTTTTTCATGTTCTTTTTCTCCCTTCCACTCAACTCGGGGCTGGCGCCAGGTATTGCGGTCATAAATATCATATTCGCACTCCAAGGTATTCATTTGTGCAAAGAAGGGCTGGTTAGATTTAAGATCTTCCCACTTGCTTCCTTCATAAAGCTTACCCTCATTGACGAAATTCAAATCGAGCTTACCGGAACCAATCTCCTCACCATTCATGGTCTTCAAATTGGCGGTAAAATACCCGATATCTTTTAAGCGGTGTGTAATTGGTCGAACACCTTCCGGAAGACGATAATCATCTTCGCGATGGGATCGCATATTATGAGTGTCCGTGGTGGTTTGATACATTCCCACAAAAAAGGCACTTCGACTTGGGGCACAGACTGGAGAAGTTGAAAAAACCTTGGTATATCTTTCGCCCTCGGATGCGAGCCTATCCAGATTGGGTGTCTTTACATTTTGGGCTCCATAACAACCAAGATCGAGCTTCAGGTTTTCTCCAACAATCCAAAGAATATTGGGAGGTCTATCCCCAAGGCAAACTGATTGAAACGAGAGAATAAAAAATAAAGGAAGTAGGAATTTCATAATAAATTCGTTAATTAATAGATACATTGAGGTTGTTCATGCCATGAAACTTGTAAATTGAAAAAATTTTTGGTTTAAAGCGACATGATCCCAAAAGCGATACTCTGCTTCCGGGATCTCTATTCACCGAAGTAAGCCGAAAATAACTACTGCAAAAGCTGTTCGTATCCGGATCCAGTCAGTGCCTTGCGAAAGGCAACGAAATCTTTTTGCAAAGATTCTCGGAGAGCCGAGTAGTAAAGTTCAGAATGGTAAAAACAGGTGGCCACATCCGCATCAATCAGTTCTACATCTTCTTCCCGAATCGTGGGCATGCGCAGGAGACGCCCACGGGTGAAATTTTTAAGTTTCAGGATGTAATCCGCAGCATTTAGGGAAATGATCTTCTTCATCAAAATAGCGGTTTTCAAACGTTCCAAATCTTTTCGGTGCCGAAGAAAAATGACCTGTTTTTCCAGCTCACCATCTTTCTCTGCGTTGGACTCCAAGAGTAACCTTCTCCAGGAATTTTCATCGGGACAATCCACAATCTTAATTTCAGGTACGGGTTCCCGAAGCAACTCTTCCGCCTCAGTCGATGTGCGAGTCAGCCGGAAGCATAAGCCAACAGCCCGGCCATCCCCTTCTTCGGATAGAACAAAAGGAGCTTCCTCTTCTAAATATTTGGCTAGGAACTGAACTTTGAATCCCGAACCCACATCGTCATCAGGCTTGAAGAAAATCAATTTTTCAGCATCGAGTACTTCCGATGCCTGTTGTCTTTTCAGGACTTCATATATCTGACGCCGAACCAAAGCATCCTCGCCGGGAACCGAACCTAGAGCGAATTTGTTGTACGGATAAATCTGATTGTATTTTCGATGATCCTGCACAATCCGGTCCGCTACCCTCTGTAATTTTTGCAGGCTTTGGTTTTCAGTAAGGTATCGTAAATCAAATGTATCCTCCGACCGGATTCGATAAGCATCGCGAAACAGACGATGTCCAAATTGATCGAAAGCATCCTCATCCTTCGGCATTCCCGCATGAACCGGAGTATCTTCAGGGAGAACGGATGGAGTGATGACAATAATCACTTCACGCTTGAGACCTGTTTCAGTTTTAGACCTAAAAAGATTCCCCAAGAATGGAATGTCACCAAGCACAGGAACTTGCTTTGTGGAAATCTCGGAGTCTTTGGCAATCAGTCCGCCGACAATAAAAGGCGTATCGTTGGCAATCCTTGCATAGGTTTTTACCTCTCGAACAGAAAGAGTTGGTGCCTGAGCAAGCTGCTGGTCATTAATCCCCTTTACAATAACATCCTTGCCGGGGACCGGAGAAGAGACGGATGCATTTATTTGAAGTGAAACCTCGGTCCCATCATCATTGACCCGCGGGCGGACAGCTAATTCGATTCCCGCCATGATTTCACGAAAATCAACCGAGCTCACATAATCCTTCACGAATTTGGTATTCGCGACGGGAATCTTTTCAGAGACATTAATGTAAGCCATCCGGTTATCGAGTGTCAGTACGCTTGGGCGAGACAGGATTTGGGCGGATCCCTTCTCCACCAAGGCTTGCAGGCGAATATCAAATTCACGAAAAACATTGGTGACCGTGGCATCGAGTTGGGGAGCGGATCCTGCCGGATAGGCAATTTGGCCAAGAATCAAGCTATTGTTGGCACCATCCAATTTCTGATTCACGAAATTCCCGCTACTTGCCCGGTCTGAATTAAACCCCCACTGTACACCCAACTCATCGAGGGCCTGCGAAGAAATCTCGAGCACCATTGCTTCGATCATTATTTTGCGTGCAGGCAAATCAATTTGCTCCCGGATGATTCGGCGAACCCTTCCGGTTTCCTCAGGTTTTTGCTCGTTATAAAACAACAGGATTTCATTGATCGGATCGGTCTCCGTTTGAGGGAAGGCCTTGGTATGATCCGGAATCGTTTCGTGAAATTTAGTCTCTGGCATAGGGACCACAACAGGGAGTTTCGAACGATCCACTTCCTTGCTCGGGCTTCCTACATTAACTCCGTATAATTTTAAAAGTTCAATACATCGAACTGGGTCCACATAACTCAACCGTAAACGTTCAGATGCTATTTCTATTTCATTCTTTTCCTCCTCTGCCAGTAACCCGAGCGAGAAACCGTGGCAAACAAAACTGAAGAATAGAAGATAATAAGATACAGTAAAACTCTTTGATTTCATAATTTTCATTTTTTACTAGAAGAAGAGGATGGAAAAAGGTCGGTGAAAAAAGTCTGTATCGAAGAGGTTAGAGGTTTCTTAGATGAACTTTTCTTTAATGGAACCTTGGCAGGCTTGGATAAGTTATGTTTCCCCTCAAGGTTTTTCATTTTCGATAAACGGGTCTCCTGATTTAGCATCGCGAGAAATGGTCCATTTCTTTTTGCCACATCCATAATTTCTTTGGATGAGATCTCCAAAACCAAGCAATCTGTTATTGCTTTTACGGTTGAACTTCTTGCATTAGGCCCAAGGACGCATTCTTCGCCAAAATGTTCAGTAGGCTGGATCGACTCACTAACCGTGGAAGCTAAAACGCCTTCATATTCGACTTCAGAACTCAACAACCCTTCCATCAACACGAACATGGTCTTCCCATCATTCCCCTGCCTGAAAAGATTCTCGCCAGCTTTACATTCCCTAACCTTCGCATACCCTGTAAGGTGGCTGATTTCTTGCTGCGGAAGCCTTGAGAAAAGAGCATTAGTACGCAAAACATCCCGTACATTTGCATCCGTATCCGACTCAACACCATCTTTTCCGTTATTCTTTTCAAGATAGACAATCTCTCTTTCCATCGCGGGCGAAATACCAGCCCGAGACAAATGCTCGATCACCCTACGGTTCACGAGATGCTTGGATTCTTTAGGGGATACACCTGTCGGGAGAATAAAAAAACGGACTTCGTATTTCTGACCATAACTCAAGGCTTCATCCAACCGAACCTCTGGCTCCGGGTTGCCGAGAATTCGAGTACCGTCCATCAAAGATTTAACAGCTCCTTCCAATAAACGAATGGCTCGGTTAGGTGGAACTGAATAATCAAGGACAAACTCGAGATCGATTCGGAAATAAGGTTTAGGTTGCATGTAATTGGTTAAGACAGCTTCACCCATCTTACTGTTGGGGACCACAATCATATTCTTTTCTGTCGTTTTCAGTCGGGTAGTCCTCCAGTTAATTTCGATCACCTGGCCTACAATATGAGTCTCCCTCCGATTTTGATGGACCATTACCCAATCGCCTATCCTGAAAGACTGCTCGATATGCATGGAAAGTCCGATAAACACATCAAGGATTACATTTCGCAAAGCAATGCCAAGAACGATCCCGAAAACCCCGGAAGTCGCCCAAATCCCTGTAATCGATTTATCAAAAACGGTGGCAACGACTCCCATTAACGCGATTCCAAAAAAGAGCATACCGGTAAAATCTTTGGGCAACCGGGGAACCGGACGTCCAGAAATCCCTGCAATTATACCGTCCCAGAAAAAAACCGTAAAAATTCGCTGAGCTAGAAAAGCACCTGACAGCCAAACTCCGATCTGAGACCCATACTCAAAGATGACTTTCCCGACGCCTGAAAAATTTGCAAGGAAACGACTGGATACTTCTTCTTTGCCAATCAAAAGTATCAAAAAGGTGGAGAAAACAAACAACGGAAACCACATTCTCATGAACATCACCGCCATTTTCCCCTCTAAAACTTTTACCCCATCCTTCATTTTGCTAAGTCCCCTTACCCTTTCCATTTTCGGAAAAATGTAATGACTCATATTCCCGCATCAGCCGTGCCATCATCGCAAATCGGGGTATAGGTATTTCATCACCTTCATGCCTTATTACCTCTAGGATGGCACCAAGACTCTGATTCACAAACTGGTTGAAATTATAGCTCTCACCCAGATCAGAACAAACCCCTTTAATTTGCTCCACCGTGTCTTCTGGAACACGAATCGTGATGGTTTTACCCTTAGCCATTTCCAAAATTTTAAAGCAATTCTGTATTACATTGCAATTTTTTTATTTTTATTTAATTATTTTATTTGTATTTGGTGCACTGCAATTCAATATTTTTTTTATTTTTTTGGGATAATTATTACTTGTTTGAACATATAATATACATATCATGATATTTTTTACTGATTGCCTATGAAAACAAACGCCTGTTTCGAACTTCCTAAACACTTTTCCCGACGCGAGTTTATGCATGTCGGTTTAGTTGGTGGTCTGGGATTAACTCTAGCAGACTTCATGAGGATAAAAGCTCATGGTGCTCAAAAATATTACGAGACGGTGGAAGGCCCCGCCAAGAGCGTGATCCATATTTATTTACCCGGGGGTATGGCTCATCAAGAGTCTTTCGACCCCAAGCCCTACGCTCCGCTTGAATACCGCGGTCCTTTCAAAAGCATTAAAACAAAAATACCAGGCGTTCATTTCAGTGAAAACTTTAAGGAAACCGCAAAAATTGCAGACAAAATTACCGTATGCCGTTCAATGACTCACGGTGAGGCTGCCCACGAGCGTGGTACACACAACATGTTCACCGGCTACAAGCCGAGTCCAGCGATTAAATTCCCAAGTTTTGGTTCGGTGGTTTCTCATGAGTATGGTTCACGCAAGAACCTGCCTCCTTATGTATGCGTTCCCAATGTTCCAAATGAGTTTGCCGGCAGTGGATACTTAAGTTCTTCCTATGGACCTTTTGGACTGGGCTCTGACCCAGCACAGGGAAACTTCAAAGTACGAGACCTTTCACTTCCCAAAGAAATTTCAAACGATCGTTTCTCGAAAAGGCGCAGTCTTCTCGACACGGTCGATGATCATTTTCGCCAGGTAGAAAAGTCTGACGCACTCGGTGCCATGGACAAGTTTTACAATGATGCCTACTCTTTGATCAGCTCAAAAGAGGCTCGCGAAGCTTTCGATATGACCAAAGAGTCAGATAAGGTAAAAGACCGTTACGGCAAAAATCAGGCCGGGCAGCGTATGCTCCTTGCCCGTCGGCTCGTTGAATCAGGAGTGCGTTTTGTATCTCTCACCTACGGCGGCTGGGACATGCATCAAAATATTGAGGCTGGTTTCAACAAACAAGGTCCTGAACTCGATAAAGCATACGCCGCCTTGATCAGTGATTTGGATGAAAGAGGATTGCTCGACAGTACTTTGGTTATGCTCTCTTCTGAATTTGGTCGTACACCCAAAATTAATAAAGATAGCGGACGCGACCATTACCCACGAGTTTTCAGTGTTGCGTTGGCAGGGGGTGGAATTACCCGAGGGCAGGTCTATGGTGCTTCGGATGCATTTGCGACCGCTCCCGAAGACAATCCACTCTCGGTAGAGGATTTAGCCACTACAGTTTACGACCGTATCGGAATCGTAGCTGATAAAGAACTGATGGCTCCCGGCGATCGCCCCATGGAAATTGTGGACGGCGGTAAAGTCATCAAGGAACTTTGCGTCTAATCCAATTCTTTTTCAATTGAGCCTTCTCAAGAGCCATAAACTTTTGAGAGGACTTTTATGCTAATACTTTCTTACATGAAAATTAAGCTCTTTCCTCTTCTTCTTATTGCTTCTCTTGCAGGGGCAACCGAACCACTTATCAGTTCTCTTTTACCCCGGGGAGGCCAAGCCGGGAGCACGCAGGAAATTGTAATCACAGGACAACGCCTCACCGATTCCGAGGAAATATTCTTTTACACAGATGGAATCTCAGCTGAAAATATTGTCGTTGAAAAAGGTAAAAAGCTGACCGCCTCCTTCACCATAGCCAAAGAGGCAAAGATCGGACAGCATGAGCTGCGCCTTCGGACAAAACAAGGGGTTAGCAGGCTCTACACTTTTTGGGTAGGCCCGTATCCCAACGTTGAGGAAAAGGAGCCAAATTCCTCCTTTGAAGAAGCTCAGCCTATTCCGATGAATGTTACTGTTAACGGAGTGGCTCAAAATGAGGATGTTGATTATTTTGAGATCAATGCCACTCAGGGACAAAGGATCAGTGCAGAGATTGAAGCGATTCGCCTGTCAGGGCCTCTTTTCGACCCATATGTGGCAATTCTTGACGAAAATCGATTTGAAATCGCAACATCAGATGATTCCGAATTATTACTTCAAGATTCCACCACCAGCGTGGTCGCCCCCAAAACGGGTAAGTATTATGTTGAAGTTCGCGAATCATCCTATCGTGGCAACAGTTCCTATCGCTATCGTGCACACATCGGTTCCTTCCCGCGTCCACTCGTGGTTATTCCCGCCGGTGGACAAGCAGGTAAATCTATCGAATTCACCTTCCTGGGTGATCCTAAGGGATCGGTTAAAAAAACGATAACACTTCCCAATGATGGCAGGGATATCCTCGCCTATCATCATGAAGAAAACGGTCTTAGAGCTCCGAGTCCCAATAATATTCGTATTTCAAACTTTCCTTCCTTGAAAGAAATCGAACCAAATAATTCTTCTTCTGTTGCAACCAAGACTGACTCCTCGATTCCACTGGCTTTTGACGGTGTCATTGAAAAAGACGGAGATATCGATTACTTCCGCTTTCAGGCTAAAAAGGGAGATCGTTACTACATCAAAGCTCATGCCCGTTCCGTGGCATCCCCACTCGATCCGGTTCTTAATCTCTATTATGGAGATGGTAAATCAATACGTGGTAACGACGACGCCAGTAATGGACCCGATAGCTTGATCACTCAAACATTTCCCAAAGACGGCGAATACCTTTTGAGGATCACCGATCATCTTGGTCGGGGGAGCCCCCTTCATGCTTACCGGATTGAGACTGAGAAGCTCGAAGCTGAAATTTCTGCTTCCATTCCGATGTACGGTAATCGGGACACACAGACTCGTCAAATGATCCCAGTACCCCGGGGAAACTTTGCCGCCACCACCTTCACCATTACCCGGCGCAACTTTACAGGTGACCTTGCTTTTATTGCCCAAAACCTCCCAGCAGGAGTGACCATGCACGCACCCAAAGCACCCTCCAATTTCTCTTCCGTGCCGATTCTTTTTTCGGCTAAAGTCGATGCGCCTCTGAGCAAAACATTAACCAAACTAGATATCAATCATCGCAAACCGGATAGCAACCAAACCATTACCGGAAAATATCGGCACCGGGTAGACTTAGTTTATGGTCCACCAAATAACCGAACATACTATGAAGGGACTTATGATGTGCTTCCGGTTGCCGTCGTCGAACCGGTTCCTTTTCGGGTAAACCTTCACTCGCCTGCCACACCCATAGTCCGTGGCGGATCCATCAATTTAAAAGTGGAAGTGATTCGGGACGCTAATTTCACCAAGGATGTGGTGGTTAAGATTCTCTCCAAGCCTCCAGGAATTGGAGCACGCACTAATATCAAAATTGCTGCCAAAGATACCATAGGTTACTACCCCCTGACTGCCACTGGAAACACTCCAATTGGTGAGTGGGAAATTGGCGTGCAGGGCGAAGCCATAGCCGACGGTGGAGGAAATATGCTTGCAGCCTCGGAGTTCATCAAACTGAAAGTGGAAGAGCCTTATCTTTCCATGAAGATCAATATGGCCGCCGTGGAACGCGGCCAGCAGGGTGAAATGGTTTGCGATTTGGATATCACCCGGTCCTTCGATGGGTTCGCCAAAGCAGAATTAAAAGGACTGCCTCCTTTCTCCCTGACTGAACAGGTTGAATTTGATGCAAACACATCTCAAATTCGTTTCCCCATTAGCACGGAAGATAAAGCCCGTGCCGGTCTCACCAAGAATCTTTTCTGTTTTGTGCGGGTACCCTTCTCCGGGAGTTTGGTTACTCACACCGTGGGACAGGGTGGTCAAATCCGCTTGGATAATCCTCCACCCAAGCCAAAAGCAACCACTACCAAACCCAAGCCATCTGAACCACAACCTGTGGTTAAAAAAGAAAAACCACTCAGCAGATTGGAACAACTTCGCCTAGCCGCTCAATCGGGTACCAATTAAAGTTCTTATGAAAATTGTTTATTTGCTACTCTTCTCATCTTTAATAACATGGGGTAACCAAGAGACGCCTGTTGATCCACCGACGAAACCGGAAGCACCCGTAGCCCCTGCCACACCCGTTCCCGATCCTGCACCTGCTCCGGCAAAACAAGTGGTCATTGCTCCTGATTTCCACCGTGAAGTCCGGGGTATCCTGGAAAGCACCTGTATAAGTTGCCATGGTGCTGATTCCCAAAAAGGAGGGCTACGCTTAGACACCTTAGCGTATATGAAAAAAGGAGGGGACTCCGGCCCGGCTTTAATTCCCGGAAATAAAGAGGATAGCATTCTGCTGGAACGAATTCACCTCCCCGCCGATGACGAAGAAATCATGCCTCCCAAAAACGGACCACTCAGTGCCAATTACAAAGATATTTTAGACCGCTGGGTGGGAACCGGAGCCAATTGGCCAAAGGGAGTCCAATTAAAGGAGATCTCCGAACGCGAACTTGT
>MDTG01025971.1_pt1 | contig 10193 bp, 7 predicted proteins | sample 811421 | NCBI WGS metagenome assembly MDTG01 (sample SAMN05326645, study PRJNA326480) | marine metagenome | isolation source: seawater | place: Pacific Ocean: South East | collected 2011 | reverse complement strand
TTAGATTAGACAAATGGTTATGGGCCGCGCGATTTTATAAAACAAGAAGTATTGCTAAGCAGGCAATAGAGGGCGGGAAGGTACATTGCGATGGGTCACGAGCAAAACCGAGCAAAGAGATTGAACTGCACACAAAGATTAAATTGCGACAAGGACATGACGAGAAGACAATTGAGGTAATTAAGCTCATTGATCAAAGAAAAGGTGCTTCCGAAGCTCAAGGACTTTACTGCGAAACATCGGAAAGCATTGCCATACGAGAAAAATGTGCAGCAGAGCGGAGAGCGCAACCAAGTTTCCACGATCAAAATGGGAAACCCAATAAACGAGATCGTCGGCTAATTCATCGATTCAAGCAAATCGAGTGAGGCTCACGGGCTTATCTCATTAGCACCCCTTAACTTTATTTGACATAATGAACTTTAAACTGAGGAGAACAAGACTCCGCAAAATCAAAAACCTGAAGACATAAAACTTATGGAAAAGGTAAAGCTTTGGGAAACATAAATACGCAAGCTCTTGAAAGGTACGGCCTGTCCTCTTTTGATTCTGCTTGGGGCGAGGTCGTCAGAGGCATCGAAAAGGAATGCCTCAGGGTCGCAGCCGATTGCTCCCTGTCAAAGAAACCTCATCCCGAAGCATTAGGTTCCCCACTGACCAACCCATTTATTACCACTGATTTTTCTGAAGCCTTGTTAGAATTTATTACCCCTATTTATTCTAACATCGACGAATGCCTAGAAATGCTCGATCTAATTCATTGTTTTTCCGCTCAGAATATAGAGCAAAATGAAACCCTGTGGTCAACCAGCATGCCATGCCCTTTAGGTCTTAGCTCAGAAATCCCCATTGCGAACTATGGTAATTCAAACAATGGTCTGCTTAAAACGCTATATCGAAAAGGTTTAAGCAATAGGTATGGCAGTATCATGCAGACCGTCGCGGGTATTCACTACAACTTTTCAATGCCGGAGAGCTTTTGGTTACCGTTCCAAACTCAACGGGGAGAAAAGGGCAGTCTTCAAGACTTCAAAACAAAAAGTTACCTAAACTTAATCCGTAATTTTCATCGCTTTTCTTGGTTGTTAATATATCTCTTTGGAGCGTCACCTGCAGCTGACAGAACGTTCGTGCAGAGTCGACAAAATACGTTGGAGACTTTTGACAAAGATACTGTTTTTCTCCCGTTTGCGACCTGTCTTCGGATGGGTCGACTCGGCTATAAAAGCGAAGCTCAGCAATCGCTTTTTATTTGTTACAACGATCTGCAAAGTTACGTCGATTGTTTAAAGGGAGCAATGAAGACTCCATATCCCGCTTATCAAGAGATAAGCCAAGAATCAAACGGCAACCATGGTCAGATCAATACCAATCTATTGCAGTTAGAGAATGAATTTTACAGTAGCATTCGCCCGAAACGAAACACAACTAATGATCGCAGGCCGCTGGAAGCTTTGCTAAAAGAAGGCATCGAATACATCGAAATCCGATCGCTTGATCTTAACCCATACCTACCCCTAGGCATCGACGCGGAACAGTGTCGATTTTTAGATACGTTTCTACTACACTGCCTCCTCACAGATAGTCCAGAATGTAACGCTGATGAATTTTTTGAGGTCAGCGCTAATGTAACAAAAGTAGTCGAAAGGGGCCGGTCGCCTGGACTAAATCTTATGCAACAAGGGACGGAAAAATCTTTGAGCACGTGGTCTAAAGAGCTTTTGAATGATATGCGATATGCTGCGTCATTACTTGAAAAAAGCGATAATAAAGATCGCTATGATTTAGCTATACAGGTGCAGCTACAAAAAATTGATAAACCCGAACTTACACCATCAGGAAAAATGATGTCGCAAATTAAACAGTCACAACAATCTTTTACAGAGATTGCTCATCAGCAATCAAAGACACATACCTCTTATTTCTTAAACAAAACTATCGATTCTGGTAAGTACGAAGAAATGAAAGTAGCCGCTGTGACCTCTATTTCGAAACAAAAACAGATTGAAGCCCTTGCTCAACCCCATTTTGACGATTTTTTAAATCAGTGGAATGCTCATCTAGAGGCGCCTTAGGACTATGCGTATGCCTACATCAAAAACCGTTGATAAAAAATTCAGCCAAAAAGGAGACTAGGGTGGCGATTTCTTTTCCGAGTAATAGAGTAATTAACATCGGTATATTCACCGGCACTTTAGTTACGATCGCCATCGTATTGTATATGGAGCATGTGATGCTCCTATCGCCTTGCGGACTGTGCATTACTCAAAGAGTTTTTGTAATTCTGTGCGGTTTAACTTGCGGTATTGCGGCTATTCATAACCCAAGTTTTTCAACTCAGAGATTATATTCATTCAGTGCAGCTTCATTTTGTGTGCTCGGAAGTTACTTTTCCATCAGGCAAATATGGCTTCAAAACCTTCCGGAAGACCAAGTGCCCGCATGCGGCCCCGGCCTGACTTACATATACCAAAACTTTCCAATGATTGAGATGTTTAACTTCCTCTTAAAAGGTGATGGCAACTGTGCAGAAGTTGTATTCCGTTTTCTTGGCATCTTTACAATTCCACAAATGGCTCTGATCGCATTTTTTTTCCTTTTCTCAACATGCGTTTTCACAGCTTTAAGAAGTGCAAGTAGGTGATGAAAAACTACCGCTATCACCCTCGCCGAATTTTCAGAAAATAAACTAAGATAATTCGTAAGTATTTGGATATATTTTGGCTCCGCCAACTGCTCGCTAGTAACCTATTACTCTCACTAACGGTTGGATAAATGTGATTGACTTGGGACAAACTTTTAAGACCCATTCGGTGGGTCATTGCGAAAACAAATTCCGCAATCTGTTCGCTTGCATGATGCCCAACTATAGTGACTCCTAAAATTTCATCTGTTTTTTCAGCAGTGAGTACCGTAACAAAACCGAATGCCTCACCTTCGGCCAACAGACGATCGTTCTTAGTCAAATCATAGCTGCTCACATCAAAAGCAATCCCTGCCGCCCTCGCGTCGCGTTCACAGAGCCCGACTCGAGCAATTTGCGGATCGGTAAATATAGCGTAAGGTACAGCTCTATAATCTGCAGCTAGCCTCCACACCCCTTCGATAATTGAATTTGTTGCTGCGTAAAACCCTTGATAAGAAGCCATGTTTGTATGCTGATATGGACCCACAACATCACCAACTGCAAAAATATTTGGAAAATTAGTCTGAAGATACGCATTTACCGCTATTCCACCACTTTGTGAAATCTTAACGCCAATTTCTTCGAGCCCAAAATTCTCAACGTTTGGACTCCGCCCAGTGGCATATAACACTTGGTCGAAGGCAATCTTAAGAATTGTCCCATCCGAAAGTCGCTGCACAATTGCAAATTTTTGTTTTCCATTTTTTTTAAACTCTAAGAGCCGATGACCAACTAATACGTCAACCCCAATCTCCTTGAATTTTTCTTGAATTGCGAGTGAAACTTCGTCATCTTCTTTGGATAACAATCGGTCAGCTAATTCTATTTGAATTACGTTAGAACCAAAATTTTGAAAAGCTTGGGCCAACTCACAGCCCATTGCTCCCCCGCCTATGATCAGAAATCGATTCGGCAACCGATCGATAGACCAAATAGTTTCTGAAGTAAGAAAGCTAACTTCAGACGACCCCTCTATTTCCGGTATACATGGTCTTGAGCCAGTCGCTACAACAATAGACCTTGTTGTGATTTCTTTATTATCTATTTGGACCATAAAAGGAGTTTTAATAGTTGCCGTTCCTTTTAAGCAATCAACTCCGAGTGATCGATAACGCTCAGAGGAATCGTGTGGCTCAATTTTCTTGATGATCTCTCTTGTTCGCTGCATTACACTCGGAAAGCTAATACTTCCTTGCGCCTCAATAATGCCAAACTCCGACGCGCGTCTAAGGTAAGACATTATTTTACTGCTGCGGATTATCGATTTACTGGGTACGCATCCGGTGTATAGGCATTCGCCACCCTGTTTGTCCTTTTCTATAAGAATAACCTTAGCCTTCGCATTGGCTGCAACAAGGGAAGTTACAAGACCACCAGCCCCTCCGCCGATCACAATCAAGTCAGCATCGTAAGACAAAGGCCTCGAATAAAGGCGATAAATACGATTTTTTTGACACATAGCCACAATCCATCGACTGAGTAGCGGAAGAAATCCTAGGAAAGTAATAGAGAGCAATGATCTTGTACTTAGCAAATCAGACGTCGACGTAATATGCGCTAATCCTGACCCCGCGCTAACGTACACAGCAGAACTAATCGCCATTCCTAATTGACTTATAAAATAAAATTTTTTAAGAGAAATTTTTGTTAATCCCATTAGGAGATTCACAAGAAAAAAAGGGAAGAATGGGATCATTCGGAGACTAAAAAGATAAAAATCTTGATCTTTTTCAATAGACCTCATAAAAGATGATAAATGAATTTTAAATCGTTTTCGTATCCAATCATGCAATAAAAATCTTGAAATAGAAAAAGCAACCGTGGCTCCAATAGTGCTTGCAAAAGACGCCAGTAAAAACCCTTTAAGGAAGCCAAATATCGCACCACCAAGCAACGTCATTACCAACACTCCTGGGATCGACAACGCTGCAACCAAAACATATAAGACAAAAAATAACGTTGCAGCAAGAAAAGAATTTTTTGCTTCAAACTGCTCAAGATATCGGTATCTTGTCTTGACATACTCAAGATCAAAATATGAAGCCATGTCAAACGAAATGTAAGCCCCAATTATTCCAAAAATTAAAACCCAAAAAATAAAATTTTTTCTAGTCAACTTAGATTCCATTTATCAGCTTATTGATTCAAACGTCTAATTTCGAGTGCTATAGCAAGCGCGCCGGTATAAGATAACTAATATGCTTATTTGACCCGCTTACGATAGCTGATCTTAAAACAGAATCAGACGATAGTTGTTTTCTTAACAAGTAAGGTATTATGTATCAATGTTAGGTAAATTAAGAGGGTCGTGCCGTGTCAAATTTTTACAGCGATAGACGCTTTCCTTCGTCGCGTCCGCGCCGAATGCGCTCTGAGGAATCTACTCGGAGACTAATGCGTGAACACTCTCTCTCTACAAACGATTTAATTCTCCCAGTATTCGTTATTGAAGGGCACAAATTACGAGAGCCCATTGATTCAATGCCCGGTGTAGAGCGCCTCAGCGTCGACGAGCTTTTGAATGAAGCTGGCGAAATTGCCTCCCTAGGCATACCTGCAATGGCACTTTTCCCATGCCCAGATGAAACTTGCAAAACATTAGAAGGAGAGGAGTCATTCAACCCGAGTGGTCTTATCCAGCGTGCGATAAAAGCTTTAAAGGCCGAATATCCAACGCTTGCACTGATTTCAGATGTAGCTCTTGATCCTTATACTACGCATGGCCAAGATGGAGTCATTGATGAGAAAGGATATGTAGTAAACGATAAAACAGTAGAGATCCTAAGAAAACAAGCGCTTTCTCATGCCAAAGCTGGTGCTGATATTGTAGCACCGTCCGACATGATGGACGGGCGCGTTGCAGCTATTCGAGCGATTCTTGAAGAGAATAACCTAGAAAATACCAAAATACTCGCATACTCTGCAAAATACGCATCGAATTATTACGGACCTTTTCGCGACGCTGTGAGGTCTGCGCCGAGCTTAAATAAGGGTAGTAAAAATAGCTATCAGATGGATCCTGCAAACAGTGACGAAGCGTTGCATGAAGCCGCATTAGATCTCTCTGAGGGTGCCGACATGATTATGGTAAAACCCGGCTTGCCGTATCTCGACATAGTGCACAGGCTAAAGACCGAACTCCGAGCTCCAACATTCGTGTACCAGGTGAGTGGTGAATATGCGATGCATATGGCTGCAGCGCAAAATGATTGGCTCAAACACGATGCCGTCTTAATGGAGTCATTACTTTGCATTAAACGGGCAGGAGCTGACGGCATATTGACGTATTTCGCAAAAAAAGCTGCTAAAATTTTAAAATCTCAAAATTAATAAAAACAATTAATGCGGAACTCTTGAATCCGCGAAAATTCTCATTATGATAGGTCGTGCAATTCAGGCACGACCAGTTTCGAAAGCCGGGACTTTTCCTACGCCTCAACTAATACAAGAAAAGGGTTTGATTATGAGCGAAGCAATCGTGCACACCTCCGATGACAATTTCGAACAGGATGTGCTGAACGCGGATGGTCCGGTGCTCGTTGATTTTTGGGCAGAATGGTGCGGCCCATGCAAGATGATTGCTCCAATACTTGAAGAAATTGCCTCAGACTATGGCGATAAAATCAAAATTTGCAAAATAGACGTAGACGCAAATACCGATACAGCACCAAAATTCGGAATTCGCGGTATTCCAACGTTAATAATTTTCAATAACGGAGAGGTTGCGGGTACGAAGGTCGGCGCTTTATCAAAATCTCAATTATCAGCATTTATTGACAGCGTAATATAATTTGCGTTTAAATGTGGTCGTCGCTATCATCGTAGTTGTCAGAAGTTTTGAAGAATTCGTCGTTCTAAAGAATGGTTTACGATTTCCTGACGTCATCGCCAGAATATCCGTTCGACATTTCCGGTGTTTCAATACAAACCAATTTTGGGTTGTGTAGCAGAACAGAAAAGCGAATTTTGATGCGTTGGTATGTATTTGAAACACCCTCAAGCAAGCACGAACGTAAGCTAATAAGCGAGTTATTATAGAGCATCATTATCTAACTAAAGTAGATTGATTAGGTTATTTTTAACAGTTCTTCCCCAATTTTTACCAACCAACTCTGTACCCTCCTCATAAACACCAAAGACATAGTCTGTAACCCAAAATAAAGAAGTAAAAAAATGAATCTGACCGAATTAAAGCAAAAACCCATCGCTCAACTTACTCAAACAGCACAAGACATGGGTGTAGAAAACGTTTCTCGAACACGAAAGCAAGATATTATCTTCGCAATTTTAAAAAAGCATGCAAAAAACGGAGAGGATATTTCGGGCGACGGAGTCCTCGAGATACTCCAAGACGGCTTTGGCTTTCTTCGTTCTGCAGACTCCTCTTATTTAGCAGGACCCGACGATATCTATGTTTCGCCAAGCCAGATAAGGAGATTTAATCTTCGTACAGGAGACACAGTTACTGGGAAAATTCGTCCGCCCAAGGATGGCGAGAGATATTTCGCTCTGCTGAAGGTTCATGAGATAAATTTTTCCAGCACAGAAAATAGTAAAAGCAAAATTCTTTATGAGAACTTAACCCCCTTGTTTCCGCAAGATCGTCTCACTCTGCAAGTAGGTAATGGAAGCACAGAAGACTTAAGCGCAAGGGTTATAGAGCTCTGTGCACCCATCGGGAAAGGTCAACGCGGGCTTATCGTATCTCCCCCGAAAGCCGGCAAAACACTTATTTTGCAGAACATCGCTCAATCAATCGTAAAAAATAACCCAGAGTGCAGACTCATTGTGCTACTTATAGATGAGCGACCGGAAGAAGTTACCGAGATGCAACGATCGGTAAGAGGTGAAGTCGTTGCAAGCACATTTGATGAACCGCCATCACGGCATGTCCAAGTAGCGGAAATGGTCATTGAGAAAGCAAAGCGATTAGTCGAACATAAAGAAGACGTAGTCATCTTACTTGACTCTATGACTCGTTTAGCCCGCGCTTATAACACAATCATTCCCTCCTCAGGGAAAGTTCTAACAGGAGGCGTCGATGCTCATGCATTAGAGAGACCCAAAAGGTTTTTTGGTGCCGCACGAAATCTCGAAGAAGGCGGGAGCCTCACCATTATTGCGACCGCACTTATCGAAACCGGATCCAAAATGGACGAAGTGATTTACGAAGAGTTTAAAGGTACTGGCAACATGGAATTGCTCCTAGATCGAAAAATTGCGGAAAAAAGGGTTTATCCAGCAATTAATGTACGTCGATCTGGAACACGCCGTGAAGAACTTATAACTAGCGAGGAAGAATTGCAACGAATGTGGATTTTAAGAAAGCTTTTGACTTCTATGGAGGATGTTCAGGCGACAGAGTTTATACTGGACAAATTAAAAGATACAAAAACCAATGAAGATTTTTTTAATTCAATGAAAAGGAAATAACTTAACTGAGATATATGAAAATAGCTACGCAAGCCCTCAATTTTTTAACATACGAATTTCTTCCTCAACCATGATTTTTCCCTCTTTCCAGAGATCTGAATCCTATGGCCTTTAAAGATTTACGTGAATTCATAAACCTCTTAGAGCAAAAGGGAGAACTGATAAGAATCACGGCTGAAGTTGATCCTGTTTTAGAAATTACCGAAGTCGCTGACAGAACTCTCCGAAGCAATGGCCCGGCACTGCTATTTGAAAATCCAAAAGGTCATTCGATACCTCTCCTAGCCAATTTATTTGGTAACACTAAAAGAATTGCTCTTGCTATGGGTCAAGAGGACATATCGGGATTAAGGGATATTGGGAAACTTCTTGCTTTCTTAAAAGAACCATCGCCGCCCGCCGGCTGGAAAGACCTCTGGCAAAACTTACCAAACTATAAAAATGTTTTAAACATGCCAGCGCGGATTTTAAAGAATGCTCCCTGCCAAGAGGTTATCATTCAATCTGCCGACGTAAACCTTAACGCTTTACCGATACAAACTTGTTGGCCAGGCGATATTGCACCGTTAATTACGTGGCCTTTAGTCATTACAAAGGGGCCGGAAAAAACACGCCAAAACCTGGGCATCTATCGGATGCAATTACTTGGGAAAAATAAACTAATAATGCGCTGGCTTTCTCATCGCGGCGGCGCCCTCGATTTTCGAGATTGGCAACAGATACACCCCCAAGAAAAATTCCCAATTTCAATAGCGCTTGGAGCGGATCCTGCAACGACCTTGGCTACAGTAACACCCGTGCCCGATACTCTCTCCGAGTATGCTTTTGCGGGTTTGCTTCGCGGCAGCAAAACAGAAGTTGTAAAATCGCTCACCAATGACTTGCAGGTTCCGGCGACGGCCGAATTTATACTAGAGGGGTATCTCGAGCCTAACGAAATTGCTTCCGAAGGACCCTTTGGCGATCACACCGGGTATTACAACGAGGTTGATAACTTCCCGGTTTTTACAGTGACATGCATAACTCATCGCCAAGATCCAATTTATCATAGTACATATACCGGCAGACCTCCGGACGAACCTGCTATGCTGGGAGTCGCTCTTAATGAAGTTTTTGTACCATTGCTCCAGAAACAATTCCCAGAGATACAAGATTTTTATCTACCGCCAGAGGGATGTTCTTATCGTATGGCAATCGTGAGCATAAGGAAACAATATCCAGGACATGCCAAAAGAGTCATGATGGGCATTTGGAGTTTTTTACGACAATTTATGTACACCAAATTTATTGTGGTTGTAGACGATGATGTAGACATACGAACTTGGGAAGACGTTATCTGGGCCATAACGACACGAATGGATCCCTCAAGAGATACATCCATTGTTGAAAACACACCTATTGATTATTTAGATTTTGCTTCTCCTGTTTCAGGTCTTGGTTCAAAAATGGGTTTGGATGCGACAAACAAGATGCCCGGAGAAAGTAATCGAGAATGGGGAAAACCAATTTCGATGACTCCTGAAGTAAAAGCCAGAATCGATAATCTTTGGGAAGATCTTGGAATTAATTAATGAATACCGAAAAATGATTAGAGATTAAAAAAATTATTATCAGAAGTGCTTTTATTTTCCTCGGGCAGTAGGACAGGGAAAGACAAATTTTGTAAACCAATATTAGAGACCTTATAAAGCTCTTTCTGAGCCGCTGCGCTTCCATTCAGATCTTCTAGGCCTCTCAGCAGAAAACTCAGCTCCGCCAGCGCTGCGGCCGTCGGCAGAACACTAATACTAGATTGGTAGTAGTCACGCGCCTTACCCCACAATTTTAATTTTATTGATAAACGTGCAAGTGTTAGCATTAACAAATGATCCTTTGGATTTTTTCCTAGCCAGCGTTCCGCAACTGCTAATCCCTCCATCAAGTCCCTTTCTTCCTTAAAATCGATAGTGCCATAGATCAATGCAAGATCACCACTCCATCTATGCGCCTGACATCGTTCAATGATTTCTCGAGCCCTTCCTTGCGAATTTACATTACAAAATTTTAAAGCAAAGGCTCCAACTACTTCACTATT
>MDTG01007571.1_pt1 | contig 10193 bp, 11 predicted proteins | sample 811421 | NCBI WGS metagenome assembly MDTG01 (sample SAMN05326645, study PRJNA326480) | marine metagenome | isolation source: seawater | place: Pacific Ocean: South East | collected 2011 | reverse complement strand
TTAGATATAGCAAAAAAGAAACTAAGGTTATGGTAAATGTCTTTTATACATAAAAGTGTAATAGTAGATGATAAAGTAGAGTTAGGTAAAAATGTTTATATCTGGCATTTTAGTCATATTTTATCTGGTAGCAAATTAGGTAACGATTGTATATTAGGACAAAACGTTATGGTTGGACCTAATGTTAATATAGGTTCTGGTTGTAAAATTCAAAATAATGTTTCAATATATGAAGGAGTAGAGCTAGGAAAAAATGTTTTCTGTGGTCCCTCATGTGTATTCACAAATGTAATTAACCCGAGAGCATTTATCAAAAGAAAACATGAGTATAAAAAAACTGTTATTGGTGACGGAGCCACATTGGGAGCAAATTGTACTATAGTATGTGGAGTCAAAGTAGGTAAGTTTGCTTTTGTTGGTGCTGGAGCAGTAGTAACTAAAGATATAGATAATTTTGCTTTGGTTTTAGGATCTCCTGCTAAAAAAGTAGGTTGGGTTTCAGAGAGTGGCTCTCGATTAGGAAATGATCTAATTTGTAGAGATACTGGAGATAAGTATTTTATAAAAAATAAAAAGTTGATGAAAGCATAATTATAGTGAAAAAAATAAATTTTTTAGACTTGAAGTTACAACAAAGTAAAATTCAAAATTTATTGAATGAAAAGTTAAATACTGTTTTAAAAAACTCTAATTATATAATGGGTCCTGAGGTCATACAATTGGAAAAAAAATTAGAAAGTTATTCTAAAGCTAAATATTGTATTACATGTGCTAATGGAACTGATGCTTTAATATTATCTTTACTCGCTTTAAAGGTGGGTAAAGGAGATAAAGTTGTGTGTCCTAGTTTTACATTCCCAGCAACAGCTGAATCAATATTGATTACTGGGGCAACTCCTGTCTTTGTGGATGTTAGTAAAAGTACTTATAATTTATGTTATAAAAAACTAGAAAATATTTTGGAAAAGAATAAAGAAAAAAAAAACAAAATCAAAGCAATTATTGCAGTAGATTTGTTTGGCTTGCCAGCAAATTATACTAAGCTTAAAAAATTAGCAAGAGATTACGATGTATCAATAATTGCAGATTCTGCTCAAAGCTTTGGAGGATCTTTTCATAATAAAAGGGTAGGATCAATTAACGATATAAGTTGTACTTCATTTTTTCCTGCTAAACCCTTAGGTTGTTATGGAGATGGCGGAGCAGTTTTTGTTAAAAACAAAAAGTTAAGAGATAAAATAGTGAGTTTAAGAGCCCATGGTAAATCTAAAGATAAGTATACTATTACTGATATTGGTCTAAATTCTAGGTTAGATACTATGCAAGCCGCAGTACTATTAGCCAAGATGACAATATTTGATTGGGAGCTAAAAACACGTAATGTAATAGCAAATTTATATTTAAAAGAATTAGAGGCATATTATAAGGTACCATTTATTCCTCAAAAAACTCAAACTGCCTGGGCTCAATTTACTTTACAAACTAAAAAAAGAAATAAAGTAATATCTTTTTTGAAAGAAAAGAATATTCCAACAGCAATTTACTACCCCATACCAATGCATTTACAACCTGCATATAAAAATTTTAATACTAAGCACATAAATTTGACTAATTCAGAAGAGCTTTCTAAAAATGTTTTTAGTATACCCATTCATCCCTACCTAGAGGAAAATCAAATAGAATATATTGTAAAATCTTTACAAATTGCAGCAAAGCACGCAATATGATGTCACTATAATCAGATTTTAAAATCTAAGATAATTTGGATTACAAAAATATCAGATTCAAGAAAAACAAATATAGCTCAAGAAATAATAAGTAAATATAAAAAATATATGCATAATCTAGTAAATATTGGTGGTGATTTAGTTAGAGAACTTTTTAAAGAAGATTTAATAAAAAAATTTTCCTAGAAATAACTTAATTGAAAACTATATCTTCACTATAACTAATGTCAGCAGTGGGTAATCTATACTTCATATAAACCTAAAACTTAAATATGCTATAAATTACATTTTTTACATAATAAATGTTTAACTTAACTAACTTATTGTTATTATAAAAATTAATCAAATTAATAATTAAAATGAAAAAAATTTTTTTAGATGCTGACTCTATTAATAATGAGAATTTAGTTGCTTTCTTAAAATCTGAAACCTGGCCCGTTTCAGAAAGTTTATTTTGGAAATTAACTAACTTTATATTTGATGAATATATTAAAGAGATTAAGCTTCTAGATAAAAAATCTTATAAAATAGCCACGATAGAAATAAGGTTTTTGCCTCTTTTAATTAATATACTTCATTACAACTACATTAAAAATTATGCTTCTAAAAATAAATTTGAATATGTTTATACTAAATCTGCAGGTAAGTTTCTAAATCCTGATTGGGAAAAAATCTCAAATGAATATCAGAGTTTTAATTATCCATATAACAAGTTACAAAGAGTTATAAGAAGACTTATTAAACTTATTTATTTTAATAGACATTTATCTATAAAAAAAATTTTAAACGGTATTTTTACTAAAAAAGTAAACATTTCTTTTGGTAGTTTAGATAAAATTAAACAAAACTATATAAAAAAAACTAACATATTTTTTCTTCACTTAGAGTGGATAGACCTAGTGAATAGAACTAATTTTAAATTAGATAAAATAAATAAAAACAAAAAAACAAATATAAATATTATAAACAATATACTTATAAAATTAAAAAATAAACCAACATTTAAATTATTTATATCAGGCTTAAACCTCAATAAAGTAAATATTGCATCTAAAAAAAGGTTACAGTCAATTAGTTTGATTTATGACTATTTGCAATCATTAAAAACTCCTAAGCAAATTATTTTAACAGAAAGCTTAAACCCCTTTCACAAAATAATATCTAGTGCCTATCTTTCTAAAGGATCAAATGTTAGAAATTTTTCTCATGGAAACGACTTAGGCTTAATATGTCAAAAATGGGCTAGAACTTATTTTTATGTTCAAGCAGGAAATTATGGTGTTGAAAATAAAAAAATTTATAATATTTTTAAAAAAGAATCTAATAAGTTGCCCTTGGCAAAAATAGAAAAGACTGCGTTTTTCTCTGTAAATACTAATATTGGTCTGAGAAGAAAAAATATTACTTTTACTAAAATTAATAGAAATAAAATTAAGAAAGTAATGTTAATAGGATTTCCCATGAACTCTACAAGATATATTTCTGATGCATATTGCTTTTTTGATTATGCTTTGAGGCTAGAAATTTATATACTAAATCAATTGAAGAGTCTTGGCTACTATACTATTTATAAAGCACACCCTGACAGATTAAAAACTATTGGAAATTTAATGCTAAACTTTGCTAATGAATGTGATAGCAATAAATTTGAGCACGTTTGGCATAAGGCAGATGCTTTAATTTTTAAACATTGTACTACTACTACATTTGGCTATGCTATTACCACTGATTTACCCATAGTTTTACTTAACGAGAAATCTACAGATTGGAATTATCAAAGGAAATCACAAATAAAAAAAAGAATTCATATACTAAGTTACTCCTATAATAATAAGCTTACTGGACTAAGTAAGAATAATTTAATTAAAGGTTTACAAAATGCTAAAAACAAAACTCCGTTAAATAAAATAAAAGCATTTTAATTGAATTCTAATTTAGTATAATGTTGTGCAGCTTTATGAATAGTATATAATAACATTTTAAATTAAATTAAGTTAAGCGATGGTGAATATAATTTTTTTATTAGCTTATAAAAATACTTATTTTAATATATTTGCTGAATGTAAATATACCTTATAAGGAACACAATTCTTAGCTGCCTCTTTTTTAATTTGAATATCATACTCTTTTAAATGGTGAGCAACTTTTTCTCCAGGAGATAAGTTTTGAGGTGTAGTCCACCATATTGGATGAGTTAGAAGCTGTATATTTTTTATAGTACTGTCATTAATTAAATCTTCTGGATCATCATATTTCCAACTCCCTGCTGAATCAGAACAATACTTTGTACTTTCTATCAGCTCAGGCATATAAGTATGGTATCTAGAACCTATTTTTGACTTTCTACCTATTAATATTTTTTTTGGCCTATGAAAACTAATTATATTTATTTTATTACCTATTAAAAATTCTAATTTTTCACATTCTTTATTACAAGCTTCATCTAAGCATATATTGTCTGAATTATATAAGCCAGCGTCAAAGTGTAAGCCTACTTCGTGCCCTAAAGAAATTATCTTCCTTATATTTTTCAAATTATTATTCTCTGATAAATCATATAGCTTAGAATTTATCATAACAAAAAATGTAGAAATTATTTTATTATTGTATTCCACTTTTGCTATTTTTAGTGCCCTTGAAAGACAGAAATCAACATCATGCCTTAAAATTATTCCTTTTTTATTCTGAAAAAATTCATTAAAAGTAATAATATTTCTTTTATTTTTTTTTATAATTTTAAGTAAGTATTTATATGAATTCAAACTAAATTTTTTTTTTTTCATAATAATATTATCATCTTAAATTTCAGAAACTATTGATAATGAGCAACTGTAGTATCTATGTTAAGTAATTATCTTATTAAGAAATAATTGTATTAATAAATTTAAATATTAGAACTAAGAAATTTTATTAAATTTAGTTGCACACTAATAATCTATTCAAATTTACTTGAAATGCGATATTTTTTCAATATTTAACTAAGTCTTAAAGATAATAGTATTTTAAGTAACATATTTTATTCTATATTTTTCCAGCTTACTCTATCTCCTATATTAACTTTTCTACTAGTTTTTTTTGTTATTACCTGATTAAGATATTTAGGTTTTAGTCCATATCCTGGTCTGATAGACCTAATATCTTCCTTTTTTATCACCGATCCTTTTTTTAATTCTTTAACAAAATATAGTGATCTTCTAAAGATAATATTTTTTTTTTCATCTTTTGCTCTTTTATAACTTCCTACTCCTAATCCTTTCCAAATTTTATTAGTTGCAGAAACAAGATTTCTAATTTCTGTAGAGTCACTAGAAAATATTGCATCAGGGCCGGTATCATTTTGATTAATTTTAAAATGCTTTTCAATTGCAACAGCCCCCAAGGCAATAGCTGCTGAAGCAGCCTCAATACCTATAGTATGATCTGAAAGACCAACTAAAGTTTTAAATTGATTTTCAAGTGTTTTAATCATATTTAAATTATATTCCTCTACTTTAGCTGGATATGAACTAATACAATGGAAAAGAAGTATTTCATTAATACCCTTTGATTTTATAACTTCTAGTGCTTCTCCTATTTCTTTTTCATTAGACATTCCTGTTGATAGCAATATAGGCTTTTTTTTTGATGCTATGTATTCTATCAATGATAAGTCTGTTATCTCAAATGACGCTATTTTATAAAACGGTACATTTAGTTTATCAAGAAGGTCCACTGCACTATAATCAAAAGGAGTAGAAAAAATTATAATCTCTTCTTTCTTAGCATGACTAAATAGACTTTGATGCCAAGAAAAAGGAGTCTTTGCTGATTCATAAAGATCAAAAAGATTTTGTCCTTTCCAAATGCCATGCTTTATTCTAAAATCTTTTTTTCTGCTATTTATAGTCATACTTTCAGCTTCATAGGATTGTATTTTCACAGCACTAGCTCCTGCCTTTTTAGCAGCAGTTATCATTTTTTTAGCCTTTGTTAAACTACCGTTATGATTTGCTGATATTTCAGCAATTATAAAAGGCTTAATATTTTTCGCTATAATTTTTTTGAAGGAACTTTTCATATTTATTTATTTTTTTATTAAGTAGGTTTCCTGTATTTTCTTTGCACCAAAATCATTTAATAATTTAATATAATACTTATTTTTTGGAGATAAGTTTAGAATAAATTGTTTACTTCGTCTAGAAGGAATACCAGGTAAAGGCTGTATATTAGTTATTATTATATTAAGTATTTCATTAAAATTCTTTTTACTTTTTTTAAGCAAACTTATTGAAATTTCGTTACTTGCTGTTATATAGACAGAACCTAATATACTCGTTGTTTTTTTTATAATAAACCAATGTCTATATGGTAATGAATTGATAAACTTTATATGTGCCTCTAAACTTGTCTTGCTTGTATGACTAATTCTAACTTTATCATCTTTGTTTTTTAAAATTTTATACAAAATTTGAGCGTGTAACTTACTTTTATTTACCTTAACTAATTTTAATTTTTCTGATTCTATAACATCTATTTTAGTCATAATTAATCTTTATTTTTTATTTCTATTTGGCATACCTTTTTAATATATTATTTAAACTTTCACATATATATTTAATATCATTTTTCTTTAAACTTACATACATAGGTAAGCTTAAACTTTTTGTATAATATGTTAAGGAACCTTCAAACTTTGCATTAAAAGTATTTTTATAATAAGGTTGCAAAAAAATCGGTATATAATGAACTTGAGTTCCTATTCCTTTTTTTTCTAATTTATTAACTATATCTCTTTTTTTTATTTTTAAAAATTTAAGATCAATTAGAATTGTAAATAGATGCCAAGCATTAGTATTTTTATTAAAACTATTTTTAGGGAAAGAAATATAATTAACTTTTCCTAATTGTTTTTTATATTCATATGCAATTTCTTTTCTTCTTTTTAAAAGTTCTTTTAGCCTTTTTAGTTGATTAAGCCCTAGTGCACAGTTTAATTCACTAGCTCTATAATTCCAACCTAACTCTTTAACATTATAATACCATGGGTCTAAGAAACTCTTATCTTTATTCTTTATCATTCCATGATTAAGCTTATTTCTTATTTCTTTTGCTAACTTTAAATTATTTGTTGTTACACAGCCTCCTTCAGCCATTGTTATATGTTTAATAGCATGAAAACTAAATGAACAAGCAACACTATATCTACAAGAACCTACTTTACTTCCTTTTTTCTTAATATTAAGATATGTAGCACCTGGAGCATGACATGCATCTTCTACTAATAAACATTTATACTTTTTAGCTACTTTTGCAATGGCTTCTAAGTCACATAATCTTCCCCCAAGATGAACAACTGTAATAACTTTAATTCTAAGTTTTGATGACTTAATCGCAGCTTCTATACTTTCAGGAGTAAGCAAACCTGTATTAGGATCAGTATCAGCAAATACTACTTGAGCATTACACATTCGCGCAGCATTAGCAGTAGCCACAAAAGTTATGGGGGAGGTTAAAAGAGCATCACCTTCTTTTAACCCAAGTGCATTATAAATTAGATGTAAGGCAGCTGTACCAGAGTTACAAACGATGGCATTTTTTACTTCAAACTCATTTGAAATTTTTTTTTCAAAACTTTTAATTACTTCTCCACCCGTTAGAAACTGTTTTTTTAAAGCCTTACTAACAGCCTCTCTATCTTCCTTAGTAACAACTGGTCTGGAATATGGATATTTAATCATATATTATTTTTTTAATAGTTTTTTTAATTCTAAAACAGAAAGCCATTGATTATTTTTATCACTTGTATATTCAAAAAAATCAGGAACATGTTTTCCTTTTTTTATTATACTCATATCTAAATTCTTTCTATCCCACCATGACAGTTGTGGAATTATTATATATTGGTCTTGTACTTCTATACAGTTTCTAGCTTCTTCTTTTGGTATCATTACCTCATGTAATTTCTCTCCTGCTCCTATACCAACAATTTCATAAGATTTTTTCCCTAAAACTACTTCGACTATATCAACAATTTTAATACTAGGGAGTTTTGGTATAAAAATCTCACCACCAGAAAAGTTTTTAAGAGAATCTAATACAAATTTAGCTCCTTGATTTAAAGTAATTACAAACCTAGTCATTCTTTCATCTGTAATTGGTAATTTTTTAACTCCCTTATTTTTTAATTCTTCAAAAACTGGAATTACACTTCCTCGAGAAGCAATAACATTACCATACCTTACTACTGCAAACCTTGTTTTATTTTTTCCCACAAGATTATTAGCTGATACAAATAATTTATCAGAACATAGCTTTGTCGCACCGTATAAGTTAACGGGGTTAGCTGCCTTATCTGTTGAAAGAGCTATTACCTTTTGAACTCTATTTTCAATAGCAGAGTCAATTACATTTTGTGCACCTAATATATTTGTAGCTATACATTCTGTCGGATTATATTCTGAGGCATTTACTCTTTTCATAGCAGCTGCATGTATAATTATATCTATACCTGAGCAAGCTCGATTTAATCTTTCTTTGTCTCTCACGTCTCCAATAAAATATCTAATTGGATAGTTGTCTTCAGAATATAGCTTAGAAAGTTCATATTGTTTTAACTCATCTCTACTAAATACAACTACTTTGTTAGGACTTTTATTTTTAAATAAAATTTCTAAACATTTTTTTCCAAAAGATCCAGTCCCACCTGTAATTAGTATATTTTTATTTTTTAATGATATTTTCATATAAATACCTTATTTATAAACTAAAATAATTTTTTTAAGGAGTATATCAGCAGAGTTTTTTCTTATTACATATAGATCACCAAACTCTTTAGTCCAAAAATTTTTATGTTCAGTTACGTGCTTCATTTTATAACAAATTTATATAAATTATTTAGTTTTTTAAGGTCTTCTTTATAGTCTATATCCATAGGAATTATATTATTTAACTCAAAACCCACTAAATTTTTAGCATAGTGGCCATTATACTTTTTATCAAGAAATCTTTTAGTTCTATGCCAATAAAAAGTACCATTACTGGCAAACATTTCAGGATAGTACTGCGATCTTTTATTAAACTTTTCTTTACATAACGTTCTTAAAAATCCATTTTTCATAGGCATTAATGCTTTATATGGATGGTAATTATATTTTGAAACTCCCATTACAACATCTATTTTATTATTAGACTTGATTATCTTAAACGATTTTTTAAAATCTGTTGCTTTTAATAAAACTGCTGTCGGGTAAACAACACAAAAAATATCTGGCAAACATTTATTTAGATTTATTAAACTTAAAAAATACTCTCTACAAGCATCTAATTCATGAGCTATATTACTAGAATTTTTAAGACTTCTCTCTACCACTTCAGCTCCACATTTTTTAGCTACATGAGAAATCTTCTTACTTTCTGTACTTACTATTACCTTATTAAATATTCTTGAATTTATTGCTTCTTTAATTGGATAACTAATTAAAGGTTTTCCTAAAAACTTAGCTATATTTTTATTTGGAAATCTTTCTGACCCTCCTCTTGCAGGAATAAAAGCTGTAATATTTTTAAAAAACATTTTTAATATTTTAGCAGTTTACAAAGTATAAACGTTTTATAATTACTTTCTAAGTATTTTTTTAAAAAAATTTTAAATACCATTTAATGTACCATAATAGTTTTACTAATTAAATAAATAATTATTTATTATTAAGTGTAAAAAAATTGAATCCATTATCATAATATTTAAAAATAAAACCACATTTCTCAAAAATATTTTTACTTATATTATTACCTTCTTTTATGGTCGCTCTAAATAAAATAATCTTTAGCTGAGTTGCTTTATTTATTGATAGCCTTAATAGATCAAATGAAATACCTTTCCCCCTCATTTTAGGGTTAAGGTTTATTGATACTTCTGATTCCATAGTATGGAAATTACAATCAAATCTTACTACTCCTAATTTAATGTTGTTTTTTATTCCTATATAAAGAAAGATGTTATTATTTTCTAAGGCTTTTTTAAACCAAATATTGTGATCTTCTTTATTAATTAAATTTTTATTTTTAGAAGCTTTACGACTATTAATATTATTCCGCCAATCTAAAATATCTTTCTCATCTTCAATTTTAGCATTTCTTATATTCATTCTTTTATATATTTTATTGTTATAAAAATTATACTCGCTTATTACATATTTATATATGATTAATTTTTTTTTAATGTATGTTAGCTGATACTAAACCTAATATTTATTTAGAATAATCTATATAATGCCTCTATTAATTATGAAGGTAGAATAAATATAAATTGGAAACAGAGAAAAGAAGACTAATTCATATTTTAAGACTATTAAATTATAAAGTATTGTTTATGACTTAAGTTAGTGATTTAATTATACTTGCCATTAAAGTGATATTTAGAATATTATAAATATAGAAAAGTTTGAAAAGATAAAAGTAATTCAAAAGCCAAAATTTTATAATTGTTTT
>MDTG01321747.1_pt1 | contig 10194 bp, 10 predicted proteins | sample 811421 | NCBI WGS metagenome assembly MDTG01 (sample SAMN05326645, study PRJNA326480) | marine metagenome | isolation source: seawater | place: Pacific Ocean: South East | collected 2011 | reverse complement strand
TTGATTCTTTATTTCATTACCCTTTTCCGTAATGGACTTTATATCTAATTTATTTAATTCAATCTCACCATAATTAGTCTTCAAACGAATTGTATTTTCATTTTCAAAAATTTTTTCTCCAAAAATCTCATCACCTGAATTTAACTCAATTTTATAAACTTTTGCTAAAATATCACTTTTAGAAATAGTTACTCTTCCAAACTGTGTTTCAATTACTATCTGACTATCTGACTCCGATACTAAAGTTCCCTTCAATGTAGAGCCATCTTTCAATTCATAAACTGTTTTACTAAATAAAAATGAAATAATTGACAAAGTTATAATTATTAGAATGCGCATAGTTTTTCCCATTTTTTTTTGTTAAATAAATTTACAGCTTTATTTATCTATATGAAGATATTTTTTATCCAAACGAAATTCCGTAATTTTACCTACCTATGTTTAAAAAGATATTAATTGCAAATCGGGGTGAAATTGCGGTTCGTATAATCCGTACATGTGAAGAGATGGGCATTAAAACTGTTGCTATTTATTCAGAAGCAGACCGTCTTGCCCCACATGTTTTAAAAGCATCAGAAGCCTACTGCGTGGGAGCTGCTCCATCATCTGAGTCCTATTTAAATACAAAAAAAATATTATCAATTATTAAAAAAAGCAATGCAGATGCAGTCCACCCTGGATACGGCTTTCTTTCAGAAAATTGTGACTTTTCTGATTCAATCAAAGATGCTGGTGTTACATGGATTGGCCCTTCAACGGATGCCATAACAATTATGGGCGATAAAATGTCCGCTCGCAAATTAGCAGAGTCTGTTAATGCCCCAATTATTCCAGGCACAATGAAACCAATAGATGATTTTGATGAGGCATTAAATATAGCTAAAAAAATTGGTTTTCCTGTTTTAGTTAAGGCAGCGGGAGGTGGCGGCGGAAAAGGAATGCGAATAGTCTATTCTAAATCTAAATTTAAAGATGCTATTGAACGTGCAAAATCTGAAGCAAGAAAAGCTTTTTCAGATAACCGCGTTTATATTGAAAAATTCCTTGAAGAGCCACATCATATAGAAATTCAAGTTTTTTCAGATAACCATAATAATACTGTTAGTTTAGGCGAAAGAGAATGTTCCATTCAGCGTAGATACCAAAAAATAATCGAAGAGACACCTTCACCGTTTATTGACGAAAACTTAAGACTGTCACTTTCAAACATAGCCATTAATATAACCAAAGCTTGCAATTATTCTGGTGCCGGAACAGTAGAATTTCTGGTTGATAAAAATAAAGGTATCTATTTTTTAGAAATGAATACTCGACTGCAAGTAGAACACCCTATTACTGAGACAGTAACTAATATAGATTTAGTCCGTGAACAAATTCTAGTTGCCTATGGGGAAAAATTATCATTCACACAAAGCGATATTAAATCACAAGGGCATGCCATAGAATGTAGAATTTATGCTGAAAATGGATTTAATAGTTTCTCTCCTTCAACAGGTGTAATTTCAGATATAATTATTCCTCAAGGCTTAGGTGTAAGATTTGATGAAGGCGTAAGAATTAATCAGGAAATCACACCTTTTTATGATCCCCTTCTTGGCAAGTTAATAACATGGGGAGCAAATAGGGAAATAGCAATACAGAGAATGATTAGATCATTAAAAGAATTTCACATTAGCGGGATTGAAACTAGCATCCCTTTTTGTTTACTAATGATTGAAAATAAACAATTTAAAAGTGGTAACTATTCAACACATACATTAGATGAAGTTCTAGATGATTTAATAAAAGAACTTAAAAATCATAAAATAGATAAGCAACTACCTTCAGCTATTACAGCAGCATTAATCTCACTAAACTCTGAGGAAAAAATAAAAGAGCAACCTTCAAAACAATCTTCATCTCGATGGAGAGATAATGGAATTAGAGAAGGCCTTTCATGAAGCTTCAGGCAACTATTGATAATAATATTATTGATATTTCAATTGATTATAGTTCATCTAAAGCCGAAATTATGTGTAATAATGATTTAATTGATTTTGACTGCCAAAAATTAAATAAAAATACATATTCATTAATTTTAAATGGGAAATCACATATTTTATCAATATATAAGCATCAAGATGGCTATGAAGTAAATGTCGATCAATTTCCAAATTTTGTAAATATAAAAAATGAAAAACAATTAAAATTAGAAAAATTAGGTTTTAATTCATTTAAGAAAAAGCAAACAGGAAAAATTATAGCACAAATTCCAGGGCTTGTTTCAGAATTTTTTGTTTCAATTGGAGATGATGTAAATTTAAATGATAAATTATTTATCTTAGAAGCAATGAAAATGGAAAATGAAATAACCTCTCCTTTAAAAGGTGTGGTCGAAAATATTTTATTGGAACCTGGAAGTACAGTTGAGAAGGGTGCATTGATTATGGAAATTAAAGAGTAATGGCTAGCTGGGAAAAGTGGCTTTGGGGCAGTATTGGCTGGAGCTTAGGGGGTCCTATCGGAGGCATCCTGGCCTACTCTCTTGCATCAATGACAAATAAAAATAAAAAAACTTATCAACAAAGTTATCATAGCTCTTCTACCCGGCCAGGTGATTTTGGCGCAGCATTATTAATTTTATTTGCTTCAATTATGAAAGCCGATGGTATCCAGTCAAAATCTGAGCTAGAATATGTTAAAAAATTCTTTATAACGCAGTTTGGAAAAAAGCATGCACAAGAAAGAATTCTATTATTTAAAGAAATTTTAAAACAAGATTATTCAACATCTCAAGTTTGTGCTCAAATAAAATCAAACATGAATCACGCAACACGATTACAATTATTACATGTACTATTTGGGTTATCCCTAGCAGATGGCCATATTCACCCTAAAGAAATAGAAGTCATTAACGCCATGGCAAAATATTTAGGAATCAGTGAAAAAGACTATAAATCTATTCAGGCTATGTTCTATAAAGATATTCACTCTGCCTATAAAATACTTGAAATTAGGTCTAGTGCAACTAATGATGAAGTTAAAAAGGCTTACCGTAAAATGGCTATAAAATATCACCCTGACAAAGTGCAACATTTAGGTGAGGACTTTAAAAATATGGCCGAAAGTAAATTTAAATCTCTAAATGAAGCCTACCAACAAATTAAAAAAGAACGAGGACTGTAATGAACATGAAAGTTAGAGGCAAAAAAGGAGGTGAAAAGTCAGGAGAGTACCCATTTACACGTGGTGTATATCCCAAAATGTACACTGAAAGATTGTGGACAATGAGACAGTATGCAGGATTTTCTTCCGCAGAAGAAAGTAATAAACGATATCATTATTTGTTAAGCCAAGGTGTTATGGGTCTATCAGTAGCATTTGACCTGCCAACTCAAACTGGTTATGATTCTAATCACTCATTAGCTGATGGAGAAGTTGGAAAAGTTGGTGTCCCTATATCCACACTATCAGATATGGAAATATTATTAAAAGATATCCCTTTGGATAAAGTTTCCATATCAATGACAATAAATTCAACGGCATCAATCCTACTAGCTTTCTTAATTGCACTGGCAGAAAAACAAGGGATAAATAAAACACAGTTAAAAGGTACAATCCAAAATGATATTCTAAAAGAGTATATCGCAAGAGGAACATATATCTATCCACCCAAACCTAGCATGCGTATTATTACAGATATTTTTGAATACTGCAGTGAACATCTACCAAATTGGAATACTATTTCTATTTCAGGTTATCATATAAGAGAAGCTGGTTCTACGGCAACACAAGAATTAGCCTTTACTTTAGCCAATGGAATTGCATATGTTCAGTCAGCAATTGATTCTGGTATGGATGTAAATATATTTGGGAAAAGACTTAGTTTCTTTTTTAATAGTCATAATGATTTTTTTGAAGAGATTGCGAAATTTAGAGCAGCGCGAAGGATGTGGGCAAAAATAATGAAAAATAGATTCAATACAACTGATCCCAAAGCAATGATGTGTCGTTTCCACACACAAACAGCAGGATCAACATTAACTGCCCAACAAATTAATAATAATGTGGTAAGAACTACGCTACAGGCTACTGCTGCAGTACTAGGAGGCACCCAATCTTTGCATACAAATGGTCGAGATGAAGCTCTCTCATTGCCTACAGAAGAATCAGCCCAATTGGCATTACGAACTCAACAGATAATTGCATTTGAATCAGGTATACCTAATGCAATTGACCCCCTGGCTGGTTCATATTATGTTGAGACATTAACCGATAAATTAGAACATGATGCTACAGAGTTAATTAATAAAATTGATATTTTGGGTGGGGCTGTAGCTGCAATAGAGCAAGAATTTCAACAAAATGAAATAACTAAAAGTGCTTTTAATTATCAGAAAAATTTGGATGATAAAAAAAATATTGTTGTTGGTGTTAATAAATATAGAAGCAAAGAATCCAATATTGATAGTTTGCAAAAAATAAATAATAAAGCAGCTAAAGACCAAATAGACAGATTAAAAAAAACATGTGAAAATCGTAATTTTAAATTGGTAACAAAAGCTCTTAATAGTTTAAAGAAAGCGGCAAAAAAAAATGAGAACCTAATGCCACATATTATTAATGCAGCAAAACAATATGCAACATTAGGTGAAATTACAGACATTCTTAAAAAAGAATTTGGCGAACATTAATATAGTTTTGATTTCAATAGAACAAATAAATAATAAACTAACAACAACAATTTTTGGTAAAGAAGTAAAAATTTTACCGGAAACTAACTCAACAAATGATGATCTTTGGAAATCAATAAACAAAGATATAAAAGAAGGTTATTTAATTATTGCAAACCATCAACTAAACGGAAGAGGACGCCATGGTAACAAATGGAAATCAGTAAAAGGTCAAAGTCTAACATTTTCTTTTTTAATCACACCTAATTTCAAATTAGAAAAAATTGGTACACTCTCACTTATAACTTCAGTAGCAATTGTTGAGTCTATAAAAAAAATTTCTGGATTAAATTGTAAACTAAAATGGCCAAATGATGTGATTATTAATGGAAAAAAAGTGGGTGGTATTTTAGCTGAATCTAAACAAGACTATGAAAAAATATATGTAGTTATGGGTGTTGGAATTAATGTGAATGAAATAGAAATGCAACCAGATATTGCTTCATTTGCAACATCACTAAAGCTTGAGAGCAACAAAGAAATACCTCGTGAATTATTATTAGCATCTATATTAAATATTTTTGAATCTATATATTATAATTCTTCTAACTGGATTGATAAATGGAACTCTAATTGTGGCCATCTTAACTCAAAAATAAAATTTCATTCTGATAATAAGGTAATAAATGGAGTTTTTAAAAAAATTAATGAAAAGGGTCAGGCTATAATTGATATTAATGGCAATATAAAAAAAATATCAAGTGGAACTATTGAGGTCATATGATTCTTTGTATAGACATTGGAAATACAAATGTTGTTTCTGCATTTTGGGATGGGGAAAAATATGTTCATGAAAATCGTATTGAGACTAAAGCAAGTATTGATGAACACTTCATTAATATAAATTTTAAAATAGTATCAAAAATTATTATTAGTTCGGTTGTTCCCAGCCTTACACATGAGTATATTGGTTATCTAAAAAAGGTTTCACAAATTAATCCATTTATTATCAACCCCAATAATTCTAATCTTGAATTTAATGTTGATTTCCCCGATGAGGTTGGTGCAGATAGAATCTGCAATTCATTCGCTGCAAAAAATTTATTTGGTACACCTGCTATCGTTATAGATTTTGGGTCTGCCACGACCTATGATGTTATTAACAAAAAGGGAGTATTCATTGGAGGAGCTATTGCACCAGGTATTGATGTTTCTGCAAATCATTTAATTCAAAAAACTGCACTACTAAAATCTACTGCATTCCAATTCCCATCAAAAGCAATTGGTAAAAACACAAAAACAAATCTACAATCTGGTATTATGTTTGGAGGATTAGATGCTATTAATGGAATGTTAAAACGTATCCAAAATGAAATGGAAAGTGATAATATAAATGTTATTCTTACTGGTGGATTCAGCTCATTAATTTCAAAAGAACTAAAGTGCAATCACTATCATGAACCTCTTCTAACACTTCATGGAATGCGTTTAATTAATGAAAAAAATAATTCATTATAAATTAGTTCATGTTTAATATTTATTCAATCGGACATTTTTTACAATGGTTTATTGTTGGCCGTTTTATTTTATCAAATTGGTTGATTTTCTTACTTCTATCTATAGGTTGGGAATTATTAGAGTTTTATTTACCATTCGAGTTTGCAGTAGAAAAATTAGAAAATAAATTTACTGATATAATAATTAATTGCGTAGGCTTTTATCTAGGAAACTATTTAAAAAAAATTAATAATGATTATATTTTTTGACAATTAGGACAGTAATGTGTGCCTCTTTGGCTCACGATAGTTTTAACTATTATTGATTTACAATTAAAACACGGCTCCCCTTTTCTAGAATATACTTTCAAATTTAAAGCATAGTTACCTACATATGAATAATTGTAAGTATAGTCCCGGATTGTTGTGCCACCTCTTTTAATAGATTCTTTGAGTACTTTAACAATTGCTTCATGCAATCTATTAATTTTAGCTGATGGTATTTTGTTAGATATTGTCAAGGGATTAATTTTTGCATGCCAGAGGGCTTCATCGGCATAAATATTACCTATACCACAAATATATGATTGATCTAGAAGAAAAGATTTTATCTGTCTTTTTCTATTTTTTAAATTTTTTAACAACCAAGTTTTAGAAAAATCTACTGATAATGGCTCAACTCCCAGTTTTTGATTTAAATAGTCTAAATTTTTATATAAATAAAATCTCCCAAACTTACGAGTGTCTTCAAATATCAAATATTTATCATTGAATTGCATATATATAGAAATGTGTTTTTTATCTGGCTCTATACAATTAGCTACATATAGTTTACCTGTCATGCGAAGATGAACAGCCAATATACATTCAAGAAAATCTATTATTATATATTTACCTCTTCTAAAAACATTTTGAATAGGAATATTTTTTATACGACTTTCAAAATCATAAAAGCTAAAATTGTGTAGTGTTTTAGTCCAATTAATTTGTAAATCCGTAAAGGAATTATCGATTAAATGATTTTTAATTGAGTTAGTAACAGTTTCGACCTCTGGAAGCTCAGGCATATAAACTCATAATAATTACTTTTTTATTTTTATATTTTTTGATTAGAAAGTCTAAAGCCAAAGTTATAACTATTTTATTTCACCATCAGACTTACTTTCACTCCAGACTACTGCAATAACGACCAAAATACCACCAAACCAACCCTGAATGCCCAAAATTTCATTAATTAATAGCCAAGAGAAAAATGCAGCAAACACAGGCTCTAAGCTAAAGATTAATGCAGTCTGACTTGGGCTTAAAATTTGTTGTGCCCATACCATTATAAGAATTGCAATTGCGGTTGCGATAATTCCAGTCATTAATATCGCATTTATTAATTCATCAGTCCATACGGGTGTTTGAGTATCAAAAAACATACTACAAATAAATGAAAATATTGTTACAGCCAAAACTTGAATTAAAAAGAAACGAGTAACATTAATTCCTTTTTTAGCATATCGATCCTGTAAAATTATATGAATTGCAAAGCAGGTTGCACAAGCAAAAGTAAAGATATCACCCCCATTAACTCCAGTCCCACTTGGATCTAAAAGTAAATAGAGCCCAAGGATTGCAAAAATTATTGAAGTCCAAATTTTAAATGAAATTTTTTGAAGACCTGTAATAACAAGCATAATTGGTACCATTATGATACTGATACTTGTTATAAATGCAGATTTACTAGGTGTTGTTGAATTATAAAAAGTATTATCCCATAAACCAAAATTTTGGAATGCATATCCTGCAAACAAAAAAAATCCACATAGTGTAGCACTATAAAATTCTCTTTTATTAAGCTGAAAAATTTTAGATCTAACCAAAAAAGAGGTAAAAATAGTTGCTACTAAAAACCGATATGCACCAAATGTAAATGGCTGGGCATGATTTAGCCCTTCTTTAACCAATACAAATGTCGCACCCCATGCCAAGGTAGTAAAAATTAATCCAATTTGAGCAAGTCGTACTTTATTAATAATAAAAGGTAGGTGCATTAATTATAACCTATAAAAATACTACAAACTCCGAATGTTAAATCATAAACCTCAGCCTTTTTAAAATTTGAATCAACCATAAGGTGACAAATTTCTTTTCGTGACGGGAAGTACTCAACTGATTCAGGCAAATAACGATATGCATCCGCACGAGAAATTAGAGCTCCTAAACGAGGAAGTACATATTTAAAGTAAAATTTATAGAATGCATTGAAAATTTTTGATTTTGGCTCTGAAAACTCTAGTATAAGTAATTGTCCGCCTGGTTTCAAGACTCTTTGAAATTCTTTTAGCGCAACATCATAGTTGCCAATATTTCTAAACCCAAAAGAAATAGTTAGCCTATCAAAAGCATCATTTGAGAATGGTAAAAACTCAGCATCTCCTTGAATAAAAAGAGTGTTTTCAGAATACCCCAATTTAGTAGCCTTATTTTTTGCAATTCTAGTCATATTGTAAGCGTAATCAAGACCAATGATTTTAACATTATATTTTTTTAGAAATTCAAAAACCACATCTCCGGTACCTGTGGCCACATCAAGCAGTTTGTGTGTATTTTGCAGGTCTGTGTATTGGACTAATTTTTTTCTCCAATAGTAATCAAGACCAAAACTTAAGATATGATTAAGAAAATCATATCTATGAGAAATGTCATCAAAAATTTCTTGGACATATTTCTTTTTTTTATTTCCTGTATGTATAAATTCAGCCATATCAAATAATGAATATATTTTAGTGATGAAATTTACACAATTTCATATATATTCACTTCGTCAAATCATTTGAAGCTGGATAAAAAAGATGTAAATTATATAATAGTAAAAATAAACAATGATATTAGATACACAAAGATATAATAATTTAAATCAAGGATTACTGGATTCTATAGCTAAAGCAAAATTGACCGATTGCTCTGTTTTATTTTCATATACCTTTTCATTTGAAGCACATGATTTATTACACCTTTTATCTCATCCTGCTGATAAAAATAAATGTAGAATTTACTGGGAGCAACCAATAGAATCTTTCTCTTTAGCGGGATTAGGTAAAATTTTAGAACTTAGTTTTGACAACTCCTCTTCTTTAGACTTATTAAATAAAAAAATTAGTAATTATTTTGATAATGCAATTCACATTACTAATCAACCATTTGCAGGACCACGTTTTTTAGGTGGGCATTCTTTTAATTCATCAGTTAAAACAGATAATACCTGGTCTAATTTTCCACGGACATGCTATATTTTACCAGAATGTTTAGCAACATTAAGCGATGATGGTTGTTGGTTAACAATTTCTAAAATGATAAATAAGACTGATAATCACGAGCTACTTATAGATGAATTTAGCCGTTGTTGTGCTCACTATGAAAATCGTTTACCTATAACTTTACCCCCACTAAAAAATATTTCTATAGACAAATATAAAAATATTCCAAACAGGAAAGATTATGATAAAATTATTTTTTCTGTATTAGAAGAGATAAAACCAGGTAAGTTGGAAAAAGTTGTAATTTCTCGATCTCACACGGTAAAGGTTGGAAATGAGTTTTCTGTAGTTGCTGCATCTCAAATTTTACGTAATATGTATCCAAAATGCACAAATTTCTTTTTTAGTTTTCCTGGATCAGGTGTTTTTTTTGGTGCAACTCCAGAACGCTTAATAGGCAAACACGGTCAGAGATTCAAAACAGAGGCGGTAGCAGGAACAATTGATCGTGGCAGAAACATGGAAGAGGATAGATTGTTTTCTGAAACCCTATTTGATAGTCATAAGGAAAGAGAAGAACATCAGTTTGTTATAGAGAAAATTAAATCACGCCTACAAACAATAACTGCTAAATTAAGTATTTCCAATCAACCTGAAATTTTAAAATTAAAAAATGTTCAACATTTAAAAACATTAATTTTAGGAGAGCTAGAGAATGATGAGAATATATTAGATTTAGTAAAGTTACTTCATCCTACTCCAGCAGTTGCCGGTACTCCTGTGAATATGGCTATTGATATT
>MDTG01227351.1_pt1 | contig 10194 bp, 11 predicted proteins | sample 811421 | NCBI WGS metagenome assembly MDTG01 (sample SAMN05326645, study PRJNA326480) | marine metagenome | isolation source: seawater | place: Pacific Ocean: South East | collected 2011 | reverse complement strand
TACTTGTCCATCCTGAAAGAGATACTACACCAAGAAAAATTGCTGCAGCAACAGGGATACTAAATTTGTTTCCCAACCTAAATTTTTCAACTTCTTTAAACATTTCTGGTAAAAGGCTAATTGATTTATCAATATTTAGTGCTGCTCCAACAGCTGTGGTTAAGGAAGTTTTCGAAAAATCGAAGTTTTCTCTTTCTTCTTCATCTGGTAAAAAAGCAATATTTTTGAAAGGGTCTAAAAACTCAACATTTGCATCTAGTTGATTTTGAAGGTATTCATCTAGAAAAAGTACTTCTTCAGCACACCCGCTTAGAAAAATTTCAGATATATTATCAACAGGGAAGGATTGAGCCATACTATTTAATGCTCTTTCCAGTTCTTGATCCCAACTTTCAATTACAGGCCTCATTGCATCATCTTGGGGCTTTTTTTGTTTATTTGTAGAGTTTTCTTTTATATCAGATTTTAAAATTGAAGGAGGTACTCTACAATAGTCTCGCTTATCCCATCTAGCTTTAGAAGATGTAGATCTATATTTCCAAGCATCAGTGAGGTTTTGTATCCCAAGGTCTAAAGGAATTATCGCATCAGGGTAGCCTTGATTATAACCAAGTATAAAGCTTTCTATTTCTCCAATATGTATAATTAGTATTATATCATGTTTTTTACCAGGGTAATTCCAGCGAAATGAGTTAAGAACTGTTTGAGCAGCTGGTGGCCATAATCGGATATCCCATTTTTTATCTAACAAGGTTTGCGCTGGAGAATCCATATATTCAGCGTTTGCAACCCCTATAATATTTTTACCTTGTTCTAACTCAATAGAATCGAAAATAATATCATCAGAGTTAAAAGGGAGATTCTTTTTTGCATCATACTCAATTATCATTTTGCGTTCTTTTTTATTTTCTATCGGGACTAGAACTGTTTTTAATAAACTTGAAGTGTTATTAATTGTAAATGATATTGGAATTCCAGAGTGAAGTTTTTTAATAATGCTACGCGATACTTTGTTTCCTTTTTTTTCTAGTTTAGAAGTTAATTGTTCATAAGCTTTCCCAATTGCTACAGAAAAACCTGTAGGATTTCTTTTTGGGTCTAATTTTGCTTTGGTTGCAGAAAATATATCCGCACCAATAATAGACTTTACACCATTTTTATCTTGCATTAATGCAGAATATATATGCCCCTGATCCATAGCTACGCCAAGAAGTAATTTTTCTTTTTTAAAAGGGGGAGAGGTAATATTTGATGGATAAGTTCCTACACTCCTTGTTAGTCTTTTTTTTCTTTTTTGGTACCATTTGGTTGGCTCCTCTTCTTCAAGAATTTCTTCTTCTAATTCATCATTTTCATCATCTTCATCTGTTTCGCCATAAAGATCTCCAATTATATCATCTTCTGATACATTTTCGCCAATCTTACCACTGCCGCTATCTTTTTTACCTCCTTTTCGTAGGATATCAAAAAGCTTATTAACTGCTACATCGTTTTTTTCTTCAGGTTCTTCTTCCTTTGTTTCTTCTAATGAGAGTTCTTCAACTTGCTCTTCCTCTTGATCAATTAAACCATCTGGGACTTTCCCGCCAATAGTATTTTCTACTATATTTAAAGATACAATTTCTTCTTTTTCGCTCATCATATTAAGCAGTAGTTGATGACATAGTTTATTGATTTTTCTAGGGTAGCCTTGGGTTTGATTATGAATAGCTTTTATTGCATTTATGCTAAAGTACTCACGATTTCCACCACCTTTTTCTGCTAATCGATGTTTAATTATTCCTTCAACAGACTCATAATCGAGTGGACCTAATTCAAAATTAAATGTAATTCTGTCCTCAAAATTTGGATATTCATGTATGATTGAAGTCATCTCAGGTTGACCAAAAATAACTAATTGTAGGAGTTTGAAATCATCTGTTTCAAAATTTAATAATGTCCTAAAAACATCTAAAAACTCTCCTTTTAAATTCTGACCTTCATCGATAACCAGTACCAGAACCCGTCCATCTTCAACACCAGCTTTAATTAAATGGTGTTCAATTTGATTTCTACAATCAATAACTGACTTTCCTGCATCTTCTTCAATGCCGAATAAATCCACTAGATGTTGAAGTAATACAAGCTCTGATTCAAATTTTGGATCTAAAACAGGATAAAATTCAAATTTAATATCATCATCAGAAGAAAAGTTTTGAATTAATTTTCTACTTATTGTTGTTTTCCCGGTACCAATTCCACCTCTAACAACAGATAACCCTCTACGCATTCTAATTGCAAGCTCGAGGCCTTCAAGACATTGCTTATGTTCTTTCGCAGGGAAAAATAGGTCGGGGTTTGGTGATGTTGTAAATGGATCGGCTTTAAGACCTATTGATTCAAATAATTCCAAGGTTAGGTTGACCTCTTATTTTTAAAAATAACCAATACTTGAGTATATCATAAAAGCGCCTGATAACAATAAAAACATGCCAAAAGGAATACGATATTTCATAAATGTTGGATCTGTCATATATACTCTATTTGCCTGTCTTTCTAAAGAAAATATTGCTTTCGGAGTTAATAATAACATCAAACTGAAAATTAGAGCTAAGATGCCAATAATAATTAGATACTCTGTTGATTCATTAATTAGTGAATAAATAATAAAAATAGACGCAGCAAATATACCTATGCCAAAAGGTACTCTATATTGCATGAAAGTTGGGTCGGTCATATAAATCTTATTTGCTCTTCTCTCAATAGAAAGGATTGTATTAGGTGCGACAAGTAGTAGCAAACCAAAAAAAATTGCGATACCGCCTATGCTAATTATATAAATCATTTAATATTAACCTAGTAATTGTAAAAATTATCCTAACCTGAAATTACATTTTATCTCTGATAAGAGGTATAATTATCATAAACATTCTGATATTGATTCCTCTAATATAAATGCTTGAATAGTTATTGTGAAATTAGTTTGTATAACCGACTCATTTACAACAGAGATTTCAACTAATTTAGACCTTAGACAATTATTTATTTTTTTTATATTTTTCTCAGAATTTTCATCATTCAAAATATAGCCATTTATAGCATTAATTATAGCCAGTTCAGTGCATTCCACTCTTACAGCATCTATTGATTGGTTTATTTTTTGAGTATGCTCACCTTGGATCATAACATATTCAACCTCTTGTTCAGATTGGCCAAATGTAAAAACCAGAAGTAAGGGGAATAGAATTATTCTTTTCATGCCTTAATGTAGTTATTTCATAATTTGTAAATTACAAAAATATTTAATTAAAATTCTAGATAAGAGCCTGGAATTATCATTGGACTAAAACCATAAGATAGACCATAAATTGGAGGCATAGGGCCTTTACTAATTATACTATTATTTAAGTTTGCTCCATATTTTGAAACAATAGATCCCGTGACAGTTGACCCTGAAAAGTTTGTTGTTGTTGATAGAGTGTATAAAGATCCTTCAATATTGGAAGACCCTGCAATAGATAGATTATTACCTAAATTAAAAATAAGCCCTCTTACATTTCCGCTAATGATATTAAGCCCCCCTTTTGAGAAAAGGACAATTGAATTTGAAATAGAGTTCACATTGGATCCTAGTGTGCTATTACTAATATTGACTTCACCATTACTAGCAATCTCTATATTTCCAGAGATCGTACAATTTACTATATTAATATTACCTGTTGCATATATCCTTCCAGACCCAGTTACTGTTAGCCCCGTTAAAGAAATGTCATTTCCATAGAAAAGACCATTTGGGTATATGTTGCTTAAATTAAAACTATTTGTTAGCTCAAGAGGGCCGCCACCTTCAGGCTCAGGTTCTTGGTAGAATTCTACCTTTAATTGCCACCAGTTTGGTGTACCTCCTGGAGCATAGTTTATCTGTACAGATGGGAAAACTGAGGCACTAACATTTGTGCCACTCATGGTTACGCTTTTATTCCCATTAAACATTCTGTCCCAGATCGCGTCATCTCCAGCGCCCTGCATGGTTCCAAAATTATGTCCCCCGATAGTAACATTAGATAAATATTCTGAACTAGCAGAAAAATCTCCTCTTACCCAGATGGATTTTATTATTACATTGTTAGCTGAGTTAAATTCATCAAGGCTATATGTCCAGGCTCTTGTCGAGTTATTTGTATTTTCTCCATGAACAAGAGCAATGCAATCATCGCACGTACTTTCACCTGTACTACCATCATGCGCGTATTCAATATCCCAAGTTCCATCATCACCGACTCCATACATTCTACCAAAATTATGTCCCCCGATGGTAACATTATCTAGATATTCAGAACCAGCACTTAGATCACCTCTGACCCAAATCTTTTTTACAATTACTTGTGCTGCATTACCAACATGATCTTTAATACTCCAGTTCCAAGACCTTGTACTACTTCTAGAATTTTCACCATAGGTTTCATTAAATGTTGTATTCGAGCCAATAGGCTGAAATTCTACTTTAACTTGCCACCAATTTGGTGAGCCTCCTGGACTATAGTTTACCTGATCTGAGGGGTATAAAGATCCTGAAACTTTTCTATCTTTTGTACCTGTTACAGTAACAATTTGACCACTCACTTCATCTTCGTCATCATCTTCTCCACCGCCTGAACCCACAGCGGGAGAGATTGTATCTAACATAGCTGAAAAATAAGCTGTATTAGCAATTGGAAATTCTGGTAGCGGATCAGGATGAAGGGGCCCTCCTGATCCAGTTGAAGTGTATGCAGTTCCTGTAAGGTTCGCGTTTGAAATAGTTCCATTATAGAATATGTCACCATTAATTAATCCACCTGATTGTGAAAAAGATTCAATAAACGGGTCTGGTAAAGTAGATCGTGTTGCACCATTAATTGTCCCATCATTCCCATTATTTGAACGATCAAGAATAGCATTTCCAGAATTTTCATTAAAATCCCAATATCCGGCTAACCCAGCTTCATTACCGGTTATCTCTCCATTATAATTCGATGCGATTTCATTGGCAGTTAATGCTCTACTCCATAAAGATACCTCATCTATAGTTCCATTTAAGTAACTATTAACGCCGCTAGGCTTGGCACCAGGATTGTAGGTTGTCCAATAATTAAAAGAATTAGAGGGGCTATACTGTCCATTTCCGGATGCGACATTGATTCCATCAATATAAAAATTTAGTGTTGGATTTGCACTGGGGTCATAAGTGAGTGAAAGCTTATGCCATCCAACTGAAATTGAATGATTCAATGGTGCATTACCATTAACCCCCCATACCCATCCGTATACTATTGTACCTTTTATGCTTAAAAAAGGCATATTCCATCCTCCACCTGGAGGTGAATTTGTAACTGTAAAAATTGGTCCATTAGAATTTGAAGTTACATTAATCCATGCTTCAACGCTTAAAGCATTGTTTTGGCCAAAATAGTTTCCTATCGGAGTTGATATGTAATCATTTGATCCATCAAAAGAAAGAGCAAGTATTGGAGAACCTGTTCTATTTCCGAAAAAAGCTAAGTTAAATGCATCTGGATATGATGAAACAAAAATTCGTGTATTCCTAGTTGCATCATTGATTGATGCAGAGCTTTTTATCATTGCAAAATGAGAATAGGGTAGAGGTGAACCAGTCTCACTATAAGATGGATCATATGTGATGGTGTATTGACCATTATTAAAATTTTTAGTAACTGGAGCTAAGTAGGGAGAGCTAAAGTTTTTAAATAGCTGAGCTCCATGATCTAATCCACTTTGGGCAAGGTTACGAGTTTTAATATCTATTATATTATAATTAGATATTTGATTTTCTTTTACAACTACGCGTATCAAGAATATACTGAAGACACTTAGAATTATAAATAAAGCAATCGTTGAGCCAAGAAGAATGAATCCTTCACTAGAATTATTTTTTAAGAATGCATTTGAATTAGGAAAATTACTCATGGTATGTCATTGCTCTACCTATCCTTAAGTTGTATGGCATTACTCTGCTTTGGAAAAGTAAATCTTGATTGCTTTGATTAAATTTAAGTTTGAGTTCAATTGAATTTATATCTGTGATTTGATTTTCGATATCAATCGAAATATCATTACTGTTTTTAAATGTAATTAATGATTGCGAGAAGTCTATATTCTCATTAATTATTTCGGTAATTCCATTATCAACTTGATCATTACTATGGATGATATCATTTGTTTGTCTTAATTCATAGGTAATATTATTTCCGTCACTAGGATTAATTATTAGTTTTTTATTATTACTTCCACTAAAACTATAATTACTTTTTTGCCAAGAAGATTCTCGCAATATTTTAAAAAATGTAGATCTTGATTCTGTTATAAGCTTTTGTTTTTTTAAGGACGTAGAATAAATGCGAGTTGCATTTGCAAGCATAAGGGTAGTGATTGATCCAAAAACTGCTATGGTAAGTATTACAATCAATATCTCGATCATTGAAAATCCATTTTGTTTTGATTTTAGAGGTTTATACATCTTCTTTATAAATTTGATATAATGAATGATTCACTTATCAAAGGATAGGAGCTATTGTTATGTTTTATATTTAAATCAATACGTTTCATATTTGTAGAAGCATCAACAATATCTAAGTTGTCATTCAAATATGACACATTGAAAGAGTAAGAATAAGTTGGGTAATTTGGAAAATTTATATAATCATTTTGTTGATTAATATCAACAAAATCAATTGATCGAAGTTCATTTATTTTATCATGTAGTAGTATTGATTGAGTGGTAATTATTTCAGATTTAATTTGTAAAGATTTTGCCTGCCTAAGGGCTTCTAAAAAAACTAATAACGATCCAGACAGAAGTATGATTACAATGACAACTTCAACCAGCGCAAATCCCCTAATTAAATTTTTCATTAATTACTTACTTGTGTAAAACCAGTTAGTTTATTAATTGAAAGAATACGATCATTATTTAAAGTAATAGTTCCGCTATTTAAAACATTACCCCATTTATCAAAATTTATTTTATTTGATCCATTAATATCTATTTGCGTTATGTTAACTCCTTTAAAAATACCCTCAGATAGGTTCAATATCCCATTATCACTTCCAGGGTAGTCGCTCATTACAGAATTTCCTTCGCGAATAATATATGTATTGTAGTTTTGGTCAAAGGTGATTGACATATTTTTATGTTTTGCGAGTGACATTTCTTTAACAATTTCAATATCCGAGGAGATTTGATTTATTGCTGATGACATTCTAACATTCGTAGAAATATCTGTTAATCTTGTTGTTGCTATAGCTGCGATCAGGCCAAGTATAGCAAGCATTACAATGAGTTCTATTAAGGTAAAACCTTGAAGGGGATGAATATTCTTATTGCTATAATTTTTCATTGCCTATATTACCAAACATAATCTAAGACTTGATATAAAGAAACAATAATTAGATTATAACAGTCTCTTCTTCTCCAAACGATGGACTATCTGGGTCAGTATCTTTTATCATAATAATTCTATTTTGCCTACCGTCACTTTCTGTTTCAATCCAACTTCTATAAACAAAAGGATTATTATTTGAGTTTTTGGGAACTTCTCCTGTGCCAAAAAGATCATTTGGCGTCTTGTAATTTGCTGATGAATCCATCGGTGTGTTACACCAAGCATCTGTCATTAAACTATCTGGAGGGGTTGGAACTGCAGGTGTCCCCATTGAGTATGTATAATAAAAATGATTTAAAAAGGCATCACTTATAATTTCCATATTTGTTTTATTCCTAGTGAATTGAGACTTTGCTTGCATTTGACTATACATTGGTATTACGGTGACAGCAAGTATACCCATTATAGCTAGAACAATGACCAGCTCAACCATTGTTACACCAGAATTAGATTTAATTTTTTTAAACAACATATTCTCCTAAAAATTACAAAGGCTTCACCAGAATTAGCGAAGCCTTTAGAATAAAATCAATTAATTTTCAATTGATAATTATTGAAAACGTACTTCAGATCCCTCAGTGCCAAGCTCTGTCCTCATAAAAAGTGTCCCTGTTACATCAACATCTGTACCATGATTAATACCAGCGTTGTAGCTCCATTGCCATCTCGTATTATCTGCTCTTTGATGTGTGATTGTACCAGATATTTCTGCATTTTCATCTGGTGTGTAAAAATTAATAAATGTCCATTCGTTATCTGTATCTGCATTGTCTCCATCATCAGTGTAAGTTTGAGGGACTGTTTCTAGAGCATCGAAAGGGTTCTCTGGCCAGTAACGCCTTCCTTCAGTTAACATTTTATGTTGCGCGTAGTTCTCTAGCGCTACACATAATCTGTCAATTACAGCATCTTCAGATGAAACTTCAGATTTTTGAATAGTCTCTAAATACCTTGGGATAGCAACTGCTGCTAAAATACCTAGTATTATCATGACCATAATTAGCTCAATTAAAGTAAAACCATTGGATTTATTATTCTTCATAGTAAATACTTCCTTTTTCTAAAAATTTTAATTACCACCTGTTTCATTGACTCTATGTAGTACATTTACAGGTTCAAATGGAGCGCCACTATATTCGATTTCTCCTGTACTTGGATTGTAGTCCCAAATAGCGATACTATCAGATTTCCTTAAATGAGCTATAGTATTATTATATGCTTCGTTGCTCCCATCACCTGTGAAAATCCAATCTCTATCTTTCATTTGTGTTAAAACAACTTGGTCGGGATCATAATCTGGGGGAAGCTTAGATAATGCCACAAATGGATTTTCAGGCCAAGAGCGGACTCCATTAGCAACATACATTTCTCTAGCGTATGTTTCTAAACCATCGTGGATTGTTTGAATTACCCTTTGCTCAACAGCGACTTCACTTTCAATTACAATATCTTGAAATCTTGGTATCGCTACAGCAGCCAAGACGCCTATAATGATCATTACCATTATAAGCTCAATAATTGTAAAACCATTTTTATTATTCATATGTTGCATTTTATTGCCTCACTTTTTTAATTATTAATTAATCTCACCATTGACTGGGTTATAATCCCAGTAATAGACAGTGCCATTTCTTCTATGATAAACTTTGTTTGATGTAAACCACCAAGCATCATCAAGTCCTGAATCATTACCATTGGTATAACCTGATGGGGTTTTTTCTAACTCATTAAACGGATTAGAAGGATAGGTTTTATAACCTGTCAACAAAACATTATCTAATGCTTTTATTTCTGCTGCAGATTCTAGTTGTGCTAGGATAGCATTCTCTGCAGCCTCAGATGATTGTGAAATTATATTTCCCATTCTTGGAACAGCCACAGCTGCCATAATACCAAGAATGACCATAACAATGATAAGCTCTACCAGAGTAAAGCCTTCACGTATTTTTCTAGATGCGTACATTGATAAACTTTCTATTTGTGGTGTTATTTTCATAAAATTGTAATTTAAGTTTAATAATCAACTCTATTCCCAAATTGACCAGTATTGGAGTTATAGGACCATTTATATCTGTTATTATCATTTCTTTGATGAGCAACCCACTGACCATTTTCAAAAGTCCATTCTCCATCTTCATCTAACACATTGTTTTCTCCAGAATACCCTTGAGGAGCTTTCTCCATGTGGTCAAAGGGATTATAAGGGTAGCTTCTGGAAGAATTTTCAACTACTTGATCCATTGCATACATTTCAACTGCAGCTTCAAGAGCAGCTAATACTCCTTGTTCTGCTGCCTCTTCACCAGAGTCAATCGTGCTCCCCATTCTAGGTACAGCAACTGCAGCTAAGATTCCTATCAAAACCATTACTATAATTAATTCTACCAAACTAAATCCTTCGTGCAATATTTTTTTCATATTTAATATTCAAATGGAATAATTCAATTAATAAGTCTGTCCATTAAAGCCAGGACCATTAATTGTGAATCTTCCTTGTTCAGTATATTCCTTTCCATCTATGCAGCAGCTTCTTCTAGGTTCCCATGTTTCATAGGCCCAGCTATATTCACTTCCATCATTTCTTTTATGTCTTATATCGTAATTTGATCTACGAAAATTGTGACCATTATGTCCGTTTTCATCCCACGAAGAAGAACTACCTATCCACCAACCTTCACCAGTATTATTATCTCTATATGGTTGCTGTTCTAGAGCATCGAATGGATTATGTGGATATTTTTTGTAAGAATTTCTTACTGCTTCATCTGATGCT
>MDTG01149899.1_pt1 | contig 10194 bp, 8 predicted proteins | sample 811421 | NCBI WGS metagenome assembly MDTG01 (sample SAMN05326645, study PRJNA326480) | marine metagenome | isolation source: seawater | place: Pacific Ocean: South East | collected 2011 | reverse complement strand
CTCGCCTCAGGGCGCGTCGCAGCCGGGCACGAGGTCGTCCTCGCCGAGCTCCACGCGCAGGATGAGCTTCTCGCGCGTGCCCGGCGTCGTGCGGAGCCGGCAGTCCGCGCCGAGCACGACGGCCTCCGCGCGGTAGGGGATGCGCGCGAGCATCTCGAGGCCGCGCTCCGGGCCCAGGACGAAGACCGCCGTGGAGAGGGCGTCCGCGTAGAGGCCGGAGGGGGCGAGCAGCGTGACCGAGGTCGTGCGCTCGGCGGGCAGGCCCGTGTCCGTGTCGAGGATGTGGTGCCAGCGCTTGCCGTCGTCGTCGATGAAGAAGTGCTCGTAGTCGCCGCTGGTGCTGATCGAGCCGCCGTCGCTCTCGAAGAAGGCGAAGTACTCCTCCTCGCGCCGCGGGTGCTGGATGCCCACGCGCCACGCGCGCGGCCCGCGCTGGCCGTGGACCTGCACCTGGCCGCCGCCGAAGAGCATGTAGCTCTCGATGCCCGCGTCCCGGAGGATCTCGCCGGCCCGGTCGAGCGCGTAGCCCTTGCCGATGCCGCCCGTGCCGATGGCCATGCCCTCGCGCTTCAGGAAGACCGTGCGCGCCTCCTCGTCGAGCTCGATCTGGCTCCAGTCGATGAGGCGGAGCTTCGGGCGGACGGCGCTTCGCGCGGGGACCCGCTGGCGCCCCGGGCGGAAGTCGTAGAGGCCGCGGAGCGCCGCCCAGCTGAGGTCGAAGGCGCCCTCGCTCCAGCGCGACACGTCGACGCCGGCCTTCACCACGGTGAAGACGTCCTCGCCGACCTCCACCGGGCGCCGACCGGCGTGGCGGTTGATGCGCGAGATCTCGCTGTCCTCGCGCCATTCGCTGAGCACGGTCTCGAGGCGCTCGATCTCGTCGAAGGCGCGCTCCACGGCCGGGGCGGCGACCCGCTCGGGGGCCTGCACCTTGATGATGAAGACCGTGCCCATGAGCGGGCGGCTCCGGCTGAAGAGGGGCGGGAGCGCGTCGGGATCGGGCGGGGCCTCGGCCTCGGGCTGACCGCCGCCCTCGTCCTCGCCGCGGACCTCGACCGTCTCGACGACTTCGTCTTCGTCCTCGTCGCTGCCGCAGGCCAGCGCGAGGAGAGCCGCGAGCGCGGCGTGGAGTGGGGTCCTCATGGGAAGCGAACCTGGATCCCACCCCCCGCCTCGGGCAAGAAGGTGAAGCCGCGGAAGAGGCGGACGGTGACGGCGCCGCCCACGTAGAAGCCGAGCCAGCGGAGGGCGTCGATCTGGAGGCCGACCTCGCCGCGGAGGCCCGCGTCGAAGTTGGACCAGCTCTCGAGGTCGGACTTCGTGTAGTCGAAGATCACGCGCGCGCCGAAGAAGCCCTTCACGATGGCGTCCTCGCTCGTGTAGCCGCGGAGGCCGACGCCGAACTGGCGCGGGGTGGCGTTCGCGACCGGATCCTCGTCGAGGGCGAGGGAGGCGAAGGCGGTGATGGCGAGCGTGCTCGTGACGGCGTAACCGAGCTCGAGGTCGAGGAGGGGCTCGGCGAGGTCGTTGCAGAACTGCTCGGCCTCGTCGACCGGGTCGGTCGGGTCGGGCTGGTCGCAGCGCGGGCCGTTCGCGTACTTGATGGTGAGGCGGTAGGGGATGTGCACGCCGACGCGGAGGGAGACCATGTTCGCGTGGTCCCGGTTGTCGACGCGATAGGGGCTCTCCTCCTCCTCGACGGCGGTGATGAGGGAGACCTCGCGCTCCTCCTCGTCCATGACCTCGCGCTGCTCGCGCTCGAGGTCCTCCTGCTGCTCGTTCACGACGCGGGAGTCGAGCGTGCGCTGGACGGGCTCGGGCCCCGCTCCCCCGCCGCTCTCGCCCCCGTCGCTCTCGCCCCCGTCGCTCTCGCCACCGACGCTCTCGCCACCGACGCTCTCGCCACCGCCGCTCTCGCCCCCGTCGCCGGTCGTGGCCGCGCCTTCGTCCTCCGCGCCTTCGTCCTCCGCTGCGGCGTCCTCTTCGGCCGGCCCGGCTTCGGCGCCCGCTTCGACCGGAGCCTCGGCCCCGGCGCTCGCCCCGGCAGTCTGCGCCCCGGCGGAGGCCTGCCCCCACGCCTGCGCCCCCAGCGCCGTCGCCACGACCAGGGCCCCAGCCCACGCGCGCCTCGCCCGTTCGCACCGCTCGTCGTCTCGCATGGCCCCTCCGAGCCGGAGCCAAGCATCGCTCTCCCCGCACTTCAAGGGCGACTCGCGAGGCTCGCTCGCTGGCCGGGCGGGCTCCCGAAGCCGGGACGCGGCTCGAATTCGTGGCCGACGGTACTACGCTCCTCCCATGTCGCGCGTGCTCATGGCCCTCGCCGCGTCCTGCCTCGTCTGCGCCGGGGCCGTGGGCGCCCGCGCGCTCGGCGCCGGCACGCGCGTCGAGGTCCGCGGCGTGCAGGTCGGTGACCTCCCGGAGCCCCGCGAGTCGGCCCGCCGCCGCCTCGCCTGGGAGGTCCGCAAGCGCACCAGCATCGAGACCGTGCTCCGCCCCTCGCGCTCGCGCCTCGACGACCCGGCCATCTTCGAGAGCCCGCTCCTCTACTGGGCCGGGGACCGCGCCTTCCCGCCGCTCTCCGAAGGCGAGATCATCGGCCTGCGGCGCTTCGTCGAGTTCGGCGGCTTCGTGCTCGTCGACGACGCGACCCCGACGAGCGACGGCTTCGACCAGAGCGTGCGCCGGGCCCTGCGTCGCGCCTTCCCGGACGATCGGCTCGCGCCGCTCCCCCGCGACCACACCGTCTACCGCTCCTTCTTCCTCCTCGACCGGCCCTACGGCCGCATCCGGGGGCCGGAGACGCTCCTCGGGCTCCAGCGGGGCGATCGCGTGGCCATCGTCTACAGCCGGCACGATCTCGGCGGCGCCTGGGCCCGGGACAACCTCGGCACCTGGGAGCACTCGGTCGTGCCCGGCGGCGATCGGCAACGCGAGCTGGCGATCCGCCTCGGCGTGAACCTGGTGATGTACGCGCTCTGCCTGGACTACAAGGACGACCAGGTGCACGCGCCCTTCATCATGCGGCGGCGCGGCGGCGGAGGGCGCTGAGCCGTGTCCAGCGTCGAGTGGATCCCACGCCTCGCCATCCCGGGCGGGGCCGTGAGCGCGGCGCTCCTCTTCGCGGCGCTGGCGGGCGCCGCGGTGCTCGAGTGGCGCCGGCGCACGGGGCCGAGGCTGCGGGCGCTCCGCGTGGCGACGGCGCTCTTGGCCTGGGTGCTGGCCGTGCAGCCGCGCTGGTCCGTCGAGCGCGTGCAGGAGAGCGAGGGGCGCCTGGCGGTGCTCGTCGATGGCTCGCGGAGCATGGCCGTGGGCGCCGACGAGCCCCGCTCGGACGCGGTCCGGGCGCTGCTGGCGCGCTGGCAGGGGCAGCGCGAGGAGGTCGCGCTCCACCGCTTCGGCAGCGCCCTCGGGCCGGCCGAGTGGGACGACCTGGCGGCGGCGACGCGGGCGCGGGACGACGAGAGCCGCATCGCGGGGGCGGTCGCCGAGCTGGTGGCCGGGGACGGCGCCGGCGAGCTCGGCGCGGTGGTCGTGATCTCGGACGGGGCGGATGGCGATCGGCGCGCCCCCGGGGAGGCGCCGGCGCCCCTCGAGATGAACGGCGTGAAGATCCACACCGTCGCCGTCGGTGCCGACGAGACGCTCCGGGACGACGCCATCGCCGAGCTCCAGGCCGACCCGATCGCCTTCCTGCGGCAGCCCGGCGAGGTGCGCGTGGTCGTGCGCTCGACCGGCAGCGGCGGTCTGCGCGTACCCGTGACGCTCCGCCAGGGCGACGAGGTCGTGACCGAGGCCCTGGTCGCCGTCCCCGAGGGGGGCGAGGCCGAGGCCGTCCTCTCCTTCACGCCCCGGCGGCTCGGCCGGGCCGTCTACCGGGTGAGCATCCCCACCGCCGAGGGCGACGCCGTCCCCCAGAACAACGAGCGCGCCTTCCTCGTGCGCGTCACCCGCGACCGGCTGCGCGTCCTGCTCGTGGCCGGCGCGCCGAGCTGGGACGTGCGCTTCCTCCGCGCGTTCCTCAAACGCGACCCGTCCATCGACCTGATCAGCTTCTTCATCCTGCGGACGACGAGCGACATGACGATGGCGTCGCCGGACGAGCTCGCGCTGATCCCCTTCCCGACCGACGAGCTCTTCCGCGAGCACCTCGGCAGCTTCGACGTCGTCCTCTTCCAGAACTTCGACTACGGCCCCTACCAGATGGCCCCCTACCTGCCGCGCATCCGCGACTACGTGCAGCGGGGCGGCAGCTTCGCGATGGTCGGCGGCGATCGCAGCTTCGGCTCCGGGGGCTACGCCGGGACGCCGCTCGCGGAGATCCTGCCCGTGCGCCTGCCGCGCTCGGACGCGCCGCCCTCGCGGCTCGTGGCCGAGGGGCGCTTCTCCCCGGAGGTGGACGCGGAGCTCGTGCGGCACCCGCTCGTGGCGCTCGCGCCGGAGCCCGGGGCGAGCGTGGCGGCTTGGGCCCGGCTCGCGCCCCTCGAGGGGCTCAACCGGGTGGAGGCCGTGGAGGAGCCGGCGCAGGTGCTCCTGCGGCGCCCGGGGCGAGAGCGGCTGCCGGTGCTCGTCGTGGGCGAGGCCGAGGAGGGGCGCGTGCTCGCGCTGACGACCGACACGAGCTGGCGCTGGGGGCTGACCACGGGCGGTCGCAGCGGGGACGCGACGGCCTTCGAGCGCTTCTGGGATCGGGCGCTCCGCTGGCTGGCGCGGGATCCGGCGCTCGAGCCGGCGAGCGTCACGACCGATCGGGAGCGCTACGGGCCGGAGGCGCGGGTGCGGGTGCGGGCGCTCTTGCGGGACGCGCGCTATCGGCCGATCGCGCTCGAGACGGTGCGGCTCGCGCTCGTGGACGAGGCCGGGAGCGAGCAGGCGGCGGTGGAGGTGACCACCGACGGCGAGGGGAGGGCGGAGGCCGAGCTCGAGGGGCCGGCCAGGCCCGGGGCCTATCGGGCGGTGGCGCTGCGCGCGGGGGAGCGGCTCGCGGAGGAGGCCTTCGTCGTGGAGAGCGGGGGCGACGAGCTGGCGGATCCGCGGGCGGACCCGGCCTACCTGGAGGCGCTCGCCGAGTCCGCGGGGGGCGTGGCCTGGGGGAGCCCGGAGGCGGCGCCCGATCTCGGGGCCATCGACGCGACGCGCACGGAGCACCTCGGGAGCGTGGAGCTCGCGCCCTTCGCGAGCCCGTGGGCGCTGCTCGGGGCGCTGCTGCTCTTCGCCGGCGAGTGGTGGCTACGCCGGCGGGCGGGCGTCCGGTAGCGCCAGCCCTCGGGCTGGGCGCGGACGCGGGATTCTGCGAATCCGCCGGGGAGGGGGGCGAGCGGTGGGGCGGGGGCCCGGAGCTGGGGTTGGCGCTCGGAGCTTGGGCTCGGGCACGGGCTCGTGTTGGCGCTCGCCGTGTCCGACTCACGCTCGGAGGCGCAGCTGAGGGTCAGGTGAGGCGGGTCTTCTCACCCGTTGGCCTGCGGGCACGGGCAGGGGCACGGGCACGGGCAGGGGGACCGGCTTTGCCGGTCAGCGACAGATGGCGTCGAAGGTGTCCTCGAGGGTCACGTCGAGGGCGCCGGCGACGGTGAGCGGGAACTCGCTCGGCTCGTCGGCGCAGTCGGTCAGCGTCATGTCGAAGGCCGCCGCCTGCCGGCCGCCTTCGGCGTCGAGGAAGTCCCAGGTGACGACGCCGTCGCCGCCCTCGCAATTGCCGTGGACGACGCGCGCCCCGCCCACGTCGCGGATCAGGCGCACGTCCATGGCCTCGGCGAAGGCGATCTGCATGGGCGCGCCGATGGGCACCAGGCCGCTCCCGATCTCCTCGGCGTCGACGAGGAAGAGCAGCCGGTCGCCGACGCCGACGCGGCAGCCGTCGTCGTCCGTGAAGCCGATCATCAGCCGCCGGGGCGTCTCCCCGCAGGCCTGGTCGACCCAGGTGGCGAAGGCCCGGGTCGGCTCGAAGTCGATCGGCGTCTCGCCGAGGGTGACGAGGAGCCGATTGTTCAATCCGTCGACCTCGACGCAGCCGCTCGGCGTGCGCAGGGCCGTGCCTCCATCGCCGACCCCCGATCCCCCGTCCGCCGGCGAGCCCGCGTCCACCTCGCCGCCGCCCGTGCTGCCTCCGGGCACCGGGTTGCCGCCCCCCACCGGGCCGGCCGGGGCGGGCTCGTCGGCATCGCAGGCGGCGAGGAGGAGCGCGCCGAGCGTCAGCGCGAAGACGGCAGGGCGGAGCATGGCCTCAGCCTGGCACCGGTGCGGCGTGGCGTCACGAAAGCCGGCTTCTGGCCACCCCGGGCGTTCCCGGACGATCTCTCGCCCGTTCGTGGGAGCCGCGCTGCTCCTCACACGACGTCCTCGGACCCACCGACCCCTGGCCGCTCGGCGCGAACCGGCGTCCCCCGACGTCGCCCCTGCGCCTCGGCGAAGCTGCGTCGATCCCCCGGATGAGGGAGTCCAGCGTGTGTTCACGCAAAACGGACTATGGATTCGTACCGTGTACGGGGTATGCTCCCCCACATGGCCAGCCGACGAACGTCCAAGAAGCGACGCAGCGCGAAGTCGGGGAGCGGGCGGAAGCGCCCGTGGACCGACGAGGAGCGGCGCTTCGTCCGCCAGAACCTCGGCAAGCTCACGCACGCCGAGATCGGGGAGAAGATCGGGCGGAGCAAGGCCGCCGTGCAGAACGAATCCTCGCGACTCAATCGCGAGCGCCGGGAGAAGGAGCGCGCCGCGGAGGCGCCCACGCCGACGTCTCCCGAGGAGCTCCGCGAGCGCATCAAGGCGCTCTCGAAGCGCATCAAGGCCCTTCGGGGCGGCGAGCTCAAGCGTCGGATCGTGAAGCTGGAGAAGCGCGTCGCGAAGCGGCGCTGAGGGGGCATCGAGATGCGGAAGGGTGAGAAGAAGCGTCGCTGGACCGCCGAGGAGCGCGCCTTCGTGGTGGCGAACTACGGGCGCATGAGCCATGGCGAGATCGCGAAGCACCTGGGGCGCAGCACGATCGCCGTGCAGGCCTTCGCGCGGCGGTTCCGGCTGGTGAAGGACGCGCAGCCGACGCTCGAGGTGGATCCGGAGGCGCTCACGCCGGCGCAGGTGCGCACGCTCGTGCAGCGCGTCGAGATGCTCGAGCGGGCCGTCGCCGAGTACGAGGAAGAGCGCGAAGGCTGGCTCGAGCGCATCGACGCGCTCGAAGGCCGAGTCGCCGCCTCGAAGCGCTGACCCGCTCTTCGAGGCGGGGGCTTGCCACTGCGCCCGGTACGGCCGCGATCGCCGTGGGGCCCCGCCACTGCCGCTGCGAGGAGAGCGCGGCGGCCGCGTAGCGGCCAAGCCCGGCCTCTGCGAAGGGGGCGGCCCGGCCGCGTACGCGGCGAAAGCTCGCCTCTGCGAAGGGGAGCGCCCCAGCGTCTGCCCCGTTGCCCGGCCCCACGGAGCCGCGTTCGTGTCCCGACGAAGAACCGACCCGTGTGACGCGAGCGAAGCGAGCGCCGAGGGCCCCACGGGCCCGCTGGTAAGCCAAATTAGCGAGCGAAGCGAGCGGAGACCAGGTGTTCGTCGATGGCGCGGAGGAGCTCCGCCGCGTCCGTCGGCTTCGTCAGGTAGGCGTCCACCCCCGCGTCGAAGCCGCGCAGCCGATCGATGCGCTCCGCCTTCGAGGTGACCATCAGGATGGGCACGTCCCGGTACCCCTCGAGGCGCCTCAGCCGCCGCGTCAGCTCGTAGCCGTCCAGCCCCGGCATCACCACGTCCGTCGACACCAGGTCGAAGCGCTCCGCCCGCGCCCGCTCGAGCCCCTCCGCCCCGTCCCGCGCCACCACCACCTCGTAGCCCGCCCGCGTCAGCGTCCGCCGCAGCGTCTCGCGGATCACGTCCGTGTCCTCGACCACCAGGATGCGCGCCTTGCCCCGCGGCGCCTCGCTCTCTCCCACGGCCTGCCCCTCGACCCCCTCCGGGCGCGGCGCCTGGGGCGTCTCCGTCATGGCGAGGGAGACCAGCGCCGGCACGTCCAGGATGACCGCCGGCCGGTCCCCGACCAGCGTCGCCCCGGCCGCCCCCGGCACGCGCTTGAGGAGCGAGCCGAGCGTCTTGAGCACGATCTCCTTGCGCCCGAGGAAGGCGTCGCAGACGAGCCCCACGAGCTGGTGGCCGACCTCGACGAGCACCACCGGCGCTTCTCGCGGCACCTCCGTCGCGGCTCCGGGCAGGCGCAGCAGCTGGTCGAGCCGGATGAGCGGGATCTCGCGCCCGTCCTCGAGGAGCGTCTCCTGCTGCCCCGTCAGCCGCAGCGTCTCCGGCGCCACGGCGAGCGTGCGGCGCACGAGATCGAGCGGCAGGGCGAAGGTCTGCCCTGCGCTCCGCAGGAGCAGCACCTGCACGATCGCCAGGGTCAGCGGCAGCCGAAGCTCGAAGACCGTCCCCTGCCCGAGCGTCGACGAGACGTGCACCGTGCCCTTCAGCCGCGCCAGCGTCTCGCGCACGACGTCCATGCCGACGCCACGCCCGCTCAGGTCGCTCACCTGCTCGCGCGTCGAGAAGCCCGCGTGGAAGATCAGGTCGATCACCTGCTCCGCGTCGAGCTCGGCCGCCGCCTCGGCGCTCACCAGCCCGCTCCGCACGGCCTTCTCGCGCACCCTCTCCGGGTCGATGCCCTTCCCGTCGTCGCTCAGGCGGACGACGATCTGGTTGCCCCGGTGGAAGGCCGAGAGCGAGAGCGTCCCGGCCCGCGGCTTGCCCGCGGCCTCGCGCTCGTCGGGCCGCTCGATGCCGTGGTCGACGGCGTTCCGCACCAGGTGGAGGAGCGGCTCGTCGAGCTGCTCCACGAGCACCTTGTCGAGCTCCGTCTCCTCGCCGCTCAGCTCGAGCACGACCTCCTTGCCGAGCCGCTGGGCGATCTGGCGCACGGTCCGGTGGTACTTCGACCAGCTCCGCCCGACGGGGAGCATGCGGAGCTTCATCACCTGGTCCCGGAGCTGGCCGCTCACCAGCTCGAGCTGCTGCTGGGCGCCCTCCATCTCGCCGTGGAGCGAGTCGAAGGCCCGCTGGAGCCGCCCGAGCTCCGTCGCCAGGTCCTCGAAGCGCACGGCCCCCCGCCGCGCGCGCCGCCCCGCGCGCCCCCGGGCCCCGCGGCGCTGGTGCTCGAGCTCGCGCGCGAGGCTGTGCAGGTCCTCGAGGCCGCTGCCGACGCGCCCCTTCGAGAGCACCAGCTCGCCCACGAGGTTCATCAGCTCGTCGAGCTTCGTGAACTCGATGCGGAGCGTCTGCTGCACGCGCGTGGCCGGCGCCTCGATGGGGGAGGGCGCCGCCGCCGGCTGGCTCGAGCGGGCCGGAGTCGCCGCGCCCGGGTCCCGGAGGCGCGCGAGGAGCGGCTCGACGTCCACGTCGATGGAGGCCCGGTCGGCGGCCCGCTGCACGATGGCCTGGAGCACGTCGAGGCACGCGAGGAGCGCGTCGACGACGGCCCGGTCCGCGCTCCGCCGCCCCTCGCGGACGAGCCCCACGAGGTCCTCGGCGGCGTGCGCGACGCGCGCCATCTTCGTCAGCCCGACGAAGCCGGCCGAGCCCTTCAGCGTGTGGAGGTCCCGGAAGACCGCCTTCACCAGCTCCGGATCGTCGGGGCGCGCCTCGAGCTCGAGGAGCTGCGTCGAGAGCGACTCGAGCCGGTCGTGGCACTCCTCGAGGAAGGGGTCGATCATGTCTTCGTCGACCGTCGGCTGCCAGGCCGACTCGCTCGCGGGCTTGGCCGGCGGCGGAGGCGGAGCCGCCGGTCGCGCGGGGCCCGGGGCGCGGCTCGCCAGCCGCTCCCGCGCGGCCTCCAGGCGCTCGGCGTCGTAATGGGCCCCCGAGCGGTCCGCGTCGCCGAGCTCGTCGAGGGTCGCCCGGAGCGCCTCGAGGCCGCCGCGGAGCGCCGGGCCGTCCGCGTCGGGCCGCTCCGCCTCGCCCACCCAGGCCGCCGCCAGGTTCGCCACCTCCGGCATGTCGAGCACGGCCGCGTCGAGGCCGAAGGCCATCACCGGCGGCGCCGCCTCGGCCGGCGCGCCGTCCAGGGCCGCCTCCGCCTTCGCGAGGAGCGCGCGCCCTTCCTCGAGGAAGCGCTCGAAGCTCACGCCGACCCCCCGCGCCGAAGCCGCGCCGGCGGCGTCACCCGATGGCGCCGGAGGAAGCGCTCCACGGCCTCCGTCTCGACGTAGAGCGTCAGCGCCTCGCCCCCGTCCGCGAGCG
>MDTG01225680.1_pt1 | contig 10195 bp, 10 predicted proteins | sample 811421 | NCBI WGS metagenome assembly MDTG01 (sample SAMN05326645, study PRJNA326480) | marine metagenome | isolation source: seawater | place: Pacific Ocean: South East | collected 2011 | reverse complement strand
TTCGAGCTGAAATAAATAAATATTTATTGTCTTCGCTTACGCTACCACCTACATAACGATGCTTTTGCTCTGGAGTACCTCCAAAAATCATTTTGTCTTCAGATTGCGGTGTACCAATTTTGTGATAAAATAAACGGTGCTGGTCTGTTTTGGCTGAAAGTTCACTACCTTCAGGTTTTTCGTAACTTGAATAAAAGAAACCTTCGTTGCCTTTCCATGAAATGCCGCTAAATTTAATGTCTTTTAAGGTATCTTCAGCAACTTCTTTGGTTTCAGTATCCAAAACAATCACTTTTCTCCAGTCGCTTCCTCCTTCAGAAATGCTATAGGCCGCCATTTTTCCATTATCCGAAAAACTTAACCCACTTAAAGAAGTTGTACCATCTTCACTAAATTTATTAGGATCAAGAAAAACTTCTGGTTTATCATTTTCATTTTTACGACGGTAAATCACATATTGGTTTTGTAAACCGTCATTTTTAGAAAAATAGGTATAATCCCCTTCTTTAAAAGGGGCACCGATTTTTTCATAATTCCATATTTCAGAGAGGCGTTTTTTTAAGTCATCTTTAAACGGAATCTTATCTAAATATCCAAATGTAACTTTGTTTTCAGCTTTAACCCATTCTTCGGTTTCTTCGCTGCGATCATCTTCTAACCAGCGGTAAGGATCGTTTACTTTGGTGCCAAAGTAATCGGTTATGGTATCTACTTTTTTGGTTTTGGGATAGTTTAAATTCAAAGCCGTATCTTTTTCTGTGTTTTTTTCTTCAGAATCTTTACAGGATGCCAGTGCAGCCAATGTGAAAACTCCAATGATGATTTTTTTCATAATGTGAGATTTTTGTGGAGATGCTAAATTTATAAATAAAAAACGAGGTTGCTGAAAACAACAACCTCGTAAATTATAGTACCGGTAAAAATTAACTTAAACCAGTTTATTTTCAATAAGATATTCTGCGATTTGAACGGCGTTAGTTGCAGCTCCTTTTCTTAAATTATCTGCAACAACCCATAGGTTAAGTGAATTTGGTTGCGAATAATCACGACGAATTCTACCAACAAAAACATCATTTTTACCTTCAGCATAAATTGGCATTGGATAGGTGTTGGTATCTGGATTATCCTGAACGGTAACACCTGGGAAATCATTTAAAATTTTACGAACCTCACTTTCTTCAAAATCATTTTCAAACTCAAGGTTTACAGATTCACTATGCCCCCCAACAACAGGAATGCGGATTGCAGTAGCCGTTACCGAAACAGAATCATCTCCTAAGATTTTTTTAGTTTCATTGGTAAGTTTCATCTCTTCTTTAGTGTATCCATTATCCTGGAAAACGTCACAATGTGGTAAAGCATTACGATGAATTGGGTAAGGATAAGCCATTTCACCTTCTTTATCTTCGTATTCGTTTTCCAATTGCTGAACCGCTTTTACTCCGGTCCCGGTGATCGATTGGTAAGTAGAAACTACGGCGCGTTTAATAGTGTATTTATCGTGAAGAGGTTTTAAAGCCATTAATAACTGAATTGTAGAACAGTTAGGGTTGGCGATAATCTTATCTTCTTTTGTTAATTCAGAAGCGTTAATTTCAGGAATAACGAGTTTTTTGGTAGGATCCATTCTCCATGCTGAAGAGTTATCTACTACGGTAGTGCCATTTTCGGCAAATTTTGGTGCCCATTCTAATGATGTTCCTCCACCGGCAGAAAAAATAGCGATTTCTGGTTTAGCAGCAACAGCATCAGCAAGGCTAATAATAGTGTACTCTTTATCCTTATAGGTTACTTTCTTTCCAACAGATTTTTCTGATGCAACCGGTAATAATTCGGTTATAGGAAAATCTCTTTCGGCTAGTACTTTTAACATAACCTGCCCTACCATTCCGGTAGCGCCAACAACTGCTACTTTCATTTTTAATTAATTTTATCTGCTTTGGCAGATGGTTTTAGAATTTTGAATTGAATTATGATACAAATGTATTATACCTGTTAGGATCTATCGATCTAATAATCCTTTTTTTTGAGATAAAATGATCTTTTTAAACGTATTTATGATATTTGTTAAAAAGAAGACCCCTCTTTTTTAAGAGGGGTTTAATGAACATATTGCTAACATAAAATGTGCAGTATAGCGGTGCACGTGTTTTTAGAGCCTGCGATTATTCTGTAGCAGTGCCGTTTTGTTTTTTAAGCTCATCCCTAATTTGTGCTAAAAGCTCTTCCTGAGTAGGACCTTTTGGAGCTGCAACAGGCTTTGGATCTTCTTTTTTCTTTGTTTTTTCGTATGCTCTTAAGAACAAAAATATAAATAATGCAACGATTAGAAAATTGATAATCGCCTGTATTAGATTACCATAGGTGATCACTGCGGCTTTAGCTTCCTGTGCTTCTGCAAGGCTGGCATAAGCCTGGCCATCTAAAGCGATAAATTTTCGGGTAAAATCGGTCCCGCCCGTAAGTACACCAATAATTGGGGTAATCACATCTTTTACAACAGAGTCTACAATGGTTTTAAAAGCAGCCCCCATCACTACAGCTGTAGCAAGGGCAACGATGTCTCCTTTCATTATAAACTTCTTGAAGTCTGAATAAAAGCTCATAGAATAGATTTGAAGGTTAATTTAAGTATAATAATACAGAAAAATCGACTAAATACTAATCAATTATAAGTCTTTTAACTCTTTGTGAGATAGAAGTAATGAGCTCATAAGAGATGGTTCCTGCATTATTAGCTAATTTTTCGGCACTCCTTTCTTTACCAAAAATGATGACCTGGTCTCCTTCTTTACATTCAATACCTGTTACATCAACCATAATCATGTCCATACATACATTTCCAATTATTGGAGCTTCTTTATCATTGATCAGTACCGCGGTTTTTTGTTTTCCGTAGATCCTGCTTATTCCATCTGCATGGCCAATTGGGAGAGTTGCCGTAGTGGTATCTCTTTTGGCTATAAAAGCGCGGTTATAACCAACACTTTCTTCGGCTTTGATATTATGAATCTGGGATATTATTGTTTTTAAAGTTCCTACGGGTTTTAACTTCTTATCTTCTTGAGCAGAATTTCCGTAGCCGTATAAACCAATGCCTGTACGTACCATATCGAAAGTAGCTTCAGGATAATTTAAAATCCCTGAAGTATTGCATAAATGGCGCATGATTTTATGATCAAAAGCTTTTAAGATTTTTTCTGAAGCTTTTCTAAAAGTCTCAATCTGGCCCTGAGTGAATTCTTTTTCGGCAAGATCTTCGCTAGCTGCTAAATGGGAATATATTCCTACCAGCCTCACTGCCAGGGTGTTTTTAAAAAGGGTGATGACCTGATCAATTTCTTCTAAACCAAAACCCAATCGATTTAATCCTGTATTGATGTTAATGTGTACGGGATACTCCTTAAGTTTTAATGCTTCGGCAGTTTTAATAAATTCGGTTAAAATGTGCTTACTGTATAAACTTGGCGTAAGGCAGTTATCGATAAGGAGCGTTAAGTTATGCGGTTGTGGATGTAAAACCAGAACCGGCTTTTCTATTCCGCCTGCTCTAAGTGTTTCACCTTCTTTAGTATAAGCAACTGCAAAATGATCGATCCCTGCTTTTTCAAGCTTAGCAGCAATGGTAACCGAATCGCTTCCGTAGGCAAATGCTTTTACAACGGCCATCATTTTTACCGTTGGTTCAACTTTAGAACGTAAATACTGGTAATTGTGTTCTAAAGATTTAAGGTCTATTTCTAGAACCGTTTCCTGGGCTTTAGGCATTTTTTTCTTTTAAGTTAGGCTTTATCACTTCGGCATCTTTCACATTCATTCTTCTAACTTTTTCCTGGTTCATCGCTTTGTAATAAGCTGCTCTGCTTAAAGGCTCGTATTCTTCAGTTTCGCCAAGAAAAACCAAATCGTCGTTTATGGCTTTTCGGTAGCTATATTGGGCAAGGTTTCCGGTACGGGTACAAACCGCATGTACTTTGGTTACATATTCTGCCGTAGCCATAAGATTGGGCATGGGACCAAAAGGATTTCCTTTAAAATCCATATCCAGGCCCGCAACCACAACTCGGATTCCCCTATTAGCAAGATCGTTACAAACGCTTACAATTTCATCATCAAAAAACTGAGCTTCGTCTATTCCAACTACATCACAACCATCGGCCAATAGCCTAATATTGGATGCAGAAGGTACAGGGGTAGACCTAATTTCGTTAGCATCATGAGAAACCACCATTTCCTCGTCGTATCGGGTATCGACAGCTGGTTTAAAGATTTCAACGTTTTGTTTAGCAAATTGGGCTCGTTTAAGTCGGCGGATAAGTTCCTCGGTCTTTCCAGAGAACATACTACCGCAAATAACCTCTATCCAGCCAAATTGCTCTTCGTGATTTACTGTATTTTCGAGAAACATTTTGTAATTTTCAGATCGAAATGGAAATAACCTCTTTTTTATAAAGGTGGAACAAATTTATTAAAAATCCAACCCTGTACGTAGGGCTAATTATTAAAGTTATGAAGAAGACTATAGAGGCTGAATTGAAAAAGCTGGCTCAAAAGATTTTAGAAGGAGATGCAGAGAAGCAAATCGATCAGCTTAAGCAAGAAGCTAAAATTCTTTATGAAAAACTTACTATATTACAATTTACATATGCTCATCTGGAAGATAAAAATACAGAAGAGCAACCGGCTTTAGAAACAGTGAGTTATGCTGAGGATACTTACGCACCATCTAAACCCCAGCCTTCCAGAACACAATCGCAAACAAGTTATAAAGAAGGCAATTATTACGTGCCAGATGGAACCGAGTTTAATGACAGTGATGCGATAACTGAGCCTAATACAGAAAAAATTAAAGATATTGTGGCACAAATGCCACCAGAGACAGAAGGTTTAGATCGTTTAATGGATGCACTTAATGAAGACTGGTCACATTTGAAAACAGAGCAGGAACAGGCAAAAGCACCGGAAAGCACCTTTCAACAACCAGAACCTCCCCAGCAGGATGAACCTGAACTTTTAAAGGATCCAGAAATTCCTGAAGAACATTTTGCGGAACCACCAATATTTGAGCCTAAACAGCCAGAGCCGGAACCTGAAAAAAAACAGCTGGAGCAAAAAACGGAAATAACTCCACAACAAGAACAAACAAAAGAGGAATCAAAACCTATTGAGCATCCGGAAGCTCCTAAACCAGCTTCAAATTCTAACGATGATTTTAGGAAAATCGGGGTAGACTACGATAACCTTCCAGATTTTGAACCCTTAAATAATCGCCAAAGTGAACAAAGGCCCAGATCGGTTAATGACCGATTAAAAAGTGGAATAAGTATAGGACTAAACGATCGCCTGGCTTATATAAAACATTTATTTGCAGGGAATGCGGCCGATTATAATCGTGTGCTTTCCCAATTAAATACCTTTAGCGATTTTGATGAAGCCTATAAATTCATTCAGTTAGTGGTGAAACCAGATTATAATAACTGGGAAGGAAAAGAGCAGTACGAAGATCGATTTGTAGAAATAATCGCTAATAAATTTCAATAATTTTATGGGAAAACTTTTTTTGGTTCCCACTCCAATAGGCAATCTTGAAGATATTACTTTTAGAGCTATCAAAGTTTTAAAAGAGGTGGATTTAATTCTTGCCGAAGATACTCGTAATAGCGGTAAATTATTAAAGCATTTTGATATTGCTACACCAATGCTTAGCCATCATATGCACAATGAGCATAAAACGGTAGATCAACTGGTAGGTAGGTTACAGGCTGGTGAAACTTTTGCTTTGATAAGTGATGCGGGCACTCCGGCAATCTCGGATCCCGGATTTTTATTAACGCGGGCTTGTGTAGAAGTTGGGATTCAGGTGGATTGTTTACCGGGAGCTACAGCTTTTGTGCCTGCATTGGTAAATAGTGGACTGCCTAATGATAAATTTGTTTTTGAAGGTTTTCTACCGGTAAAAAAAGGGCGGCAAACGCGATTAAAATTACTTGCCGAAGAAAATCGAACGATGATTTTTTACGAATCGCCCCATAAATTATTAAAAACATTAAGCCATTTTATAGAATATTTTGGTGCTGATAGACAGGTTTCAGTATCACGTGAAATCACCAAACTTCATGAAGAAACCATAAGAGGTACTGCAGAAGAAGTTTTAAGACATTACACGCAAAAACCACCAAAAGGGGAAATTGTAATTATTGTAGCCGGAAATAAATGATGCAGGATTTGCTAAAGGAAATACGCGCTTGCGATGTTTGCCGGGAGCATTTGCCATTGGGGCCACGACCGATTATAGAAGCAGTAAAAAATTCGAAGATTATTTTGATTAGTCAGGCGCCTGGCCGCGTGGTACATCAATCGGGGGTTGCCTGGAAAGATCAAAGCGGTAAAAAGTTACGAGAATGGCTTGATGTAGGTGAAGAAACTTTCTACAATCCTGCTAATTTTGCCATTCTTCCTATGGGTTTTTGCTATCCCGGCAAGGGCAAAACCGGAGATTTACCGCCACGAAAAGAATGTGCTCCACTTTGGCATCATCAGGTTTTTGAACACTTAGAAAGTGTACAGCTTAAAATATTAATTGGCTCGTATGCTTCTAACTATTATTTGCCAAAATCCAGGTATAAAAATTTAACCGAAAAAGTGTCGAATTTTGATGAATTTTTACCTGAATTTTTGCCATTGCCGCATCCTTCACCGGTAAACCGGTTTTGGCGGATTAAAAATCCCTGGTTTGAAAAAGAAATGATTCCCAAAATACAACATCTTATTGCTGGAATATTACAATAAAAAAAGTGCTATGATTACATAGCACTTTGACTTCTTTTAACTAAAAAGACTTATTTTCTACCTGCTTTTTTTAAGACTTCGATGGTCTCTTTTGCATTCGAGTTCACAGCAAATTCTTCAGCAGTTTGCTTTTCCTGATCAGACTTTACAGAAAGATCAGCTCCTTTCTCAATCAAGAGCGATAAAATGTCGGCTTTATTGTAGCGAGCGGCATACATTGCCGGTGTTTTTCCTAAAGATTTTTGGTTGATGTCTTCTCCCATTTGAATTAACTGGGTTACCATATCATAATTGCCTGCAATTATGGCTTTGCAAAGGGAGTTTAAATTAAGCGCAGCTAGTTTTTCAACAGGATATTCAGATGAATTTGATAAAGAAGGATGAGCTTCAGATGCAGTTGCAATTCCAGAAGTAAGAACAAGTGCTAAGGCGAATGTAAAAATTGATTTTTTCATGATGAATGATTTAATGATTGATAAATGATTGTTTACCTAAAAGACGCCTCAAAATCTAAAATGTTACATATCTAAAATAAAAATCTATTTTTTTAAGAATATTTTAATATTTGAAGCAGTGATTTGAGAATCGATAATTTCAGATGAATTTCGAGAGCGCTCGAAACGGAACGACCTTAACACCAATTTATTACGATTTGCCGATACCCCAAACTAGAAGTAGTAAAGAAACGAGATTAAATAATTTGAATGTTACATTTTCAATACTTAGAAATAAGAGCTAATAACTGAAGGCTAAGCGTTTAAGAAATAACCTTTACAAACTCAAATTTTTTACCACTAAATAAACCTTTATCCGATAATTTAAGATCTGGTATTACCAATAAGGCCATAAAGGACAAAGTCATAAACGGAGCTTTTAATGTACTTCCTAAATCTTTGGCCATTTTGTCTATTTCCTGGTATAATTTTCCGGTTTCCCATGCATCCCTGTTGCTCATAATCCCCGCAACTGGTAATGGCAGTGATTTTTCGTTATCATCGTTTACAGCACAAATCCCTCCTTTGTTTTTAATGATGAGGTTTACGGCGTTACAAATTTCTTTATCAGTAGTTCCAACTGCGATTATATTATGAGAATCATGCCCAACCGAGCTTGCGATGGCTCCTTTTTTAAGTCCGAAATTTTTAATAAATGCTACAGAAGGAGACTTTTCTTGATAGCGGTTTACCACTGAAATTTTTAAAATATCATGCTTGATATTCGAGGAAAGTGATCCCGCTTCTAAAATGGCGCTGCCTTCAATTTCATTAGAAATTAATTCACCATCTAATGCTTCGATCACTCTTACCAAATCGGTTTGGGCTTTTAATTGGAAGTCTTTAGGTGATTTTTCAGTAATATTAAAATTATTGGGTGTTTTAAAAGCTACAGATGGGATATGAGATTGGCCGTTTTCGGCAACAATTTCTCCGTCGATATAAGTTTTTAATACTTTAAAATTAGTGAGATCATTCACTACGATAAAGTCGGCTGCGTCACCTTCTCTCAGCAAACCAACATTTAGGTTATAATGTTTTACGGGATTAATACAGGCTACTTGTAAAACCTTAAAAATATTAATTCCTTTAGCCACCGCCCGCTTACAAAGCTGATTAATATGTCCTAAAACCAAATCGTCTGGATGCTTATCGTCAGAGCAAAACATCATACTATGGTAATAGTGGGGTAAGAGATCGATAAGAGCTTCAAAGTTTTTTGCGGCGCTACCTTCCCTGATAATCACGTTCATTCCTAATTCTAATTTTTCTTTTGCCTCCTCGTAGGTAAAACATTCGTGATCGGTACTAATTCCTGCTTTTACATATTTCTCGGCATCTTTTCCGCGAAGTCCGGGTGCATGCCCATCAACAGGTTTTTTAAAATGCTGCGCCCATTTTATTTTTTCCAACACCTCGGGATCGTCATGTAAAACTCCGGGATAATTCATCATTTCTGCCAGATAAAAAATATCAGGAGACTGCATTAACGCTTTAATCGCTTGTGCATCGATTACCGCTCCGGCCGTTTCAAAAGTAGTCGCCGGGACACAACTTGGTGCTCCAAAATGGAATTTTAAAGGCACTTTTTTAGCATTTTCGATCATAAAGTTAACCCCATCAATACCAAGCACATTGGCGATTTCGTGCGGATCTGAAACCGTCGCTACCGTACCATGAATACTGGCTACACGAGCAAATTCAGAAGGTACAAGCATCGAGCTTTCAATATGAATATGTGCATCGATAAATCCAGGCATAATAAATTGCTTTTCATTATGTTCACATTCTCTAATTGCGACGATCTTTTTATTTTTAAGGTGAACTTCTGCAGGAAAAATCCTTTGATTCTCGATATCAACCAACTGTCCTTTAATGATCTTCATTTTATGAATTTATTAAATGCTGAAAGTAATAAATTAAATTGGGAACGTATATTTTAGTAGCTTTATAAAAGGATATACACGCTTAAAACCTTAGAGCAAAAACGATAATAAAAAACTATGAAACCAAAACTGCTCGCTGTTCTCAATTTTATTTCTGTAATGATCACGCTTTTTGTAAGTTATTATACGCAGGCCGTAAAGCTTAACGGAAATACAATGGGAAGCCTAAGTCACGAATATTTCAACCTTTTTACGCCGGCCGATTATGCTTTTGCGATTTGGGGAATTATTTATTTAGGATTACTGGCATTTTCAGGATACCAGCTTTATCAAGCTTTCGGCCCAAAAACCGATTTGCAGTTTCTTCAGCAAACAAAGTTTTGGTTTATTGTAGCTAATCTCGCCAATGCTGTATGGGTGATCGTTTGGTTGTATGAATACACAGGCTTATCCATCTTTTTGATGTTGTTGATTCTGTTTTCGCTCATCAAAATTATCCTAAATACCAATATGGAACGTTGGGATGCGCCTTTAAAGATCATCGTTTTTAGCTGGTGGCCTATTTGTTTGTATTCAGGCTGGATTGCTGTGGCGACCATTGCGAATATCGCCGCGTATTTAGCTAAAATTGGATGGAAGGGGGGCATTTTCTCTGAAGTACAATGGACGATTATAATGATTGTTATCGCTGCTATTTTGAATATTGTAATGATTTATACCCGGTGTATGCGTGAGTTCGCAGCCGTTGGGATATGGGCGTTGTTTGCCATTTATATACGACATTCTGAAGACCAAACTTTAATCGCTTACGTTGCCTTGGGTGGCGCTATTTTAATCGGAATTAACTCAGCCTACCACGGCTTTATTAACCGAAAGAAAAACCCGATATATCGAATGATAAGCAAGTAGTTAGTAGTTAGAATTTAGACCGCTTTGCTGTTAGAAAATTTGATGATGTGTTAATGTGACAATTTGAAAATGGATAAACTTATTCGTTGGAATGTCAGGTCGAGTGATTTTGTATAG
>MDTG01027212.1_pt1 | contig 10195 bp, 9 predicted proteins | sample 811421 | NCBI WGS metagenome assembly MDTG01 (sample SAMN05326645, study PRJNA326480) | marine metagenome | isolation source: seawater | place: Pacific Ocean: South East | collected 2011 | reverse complement strand
GTTTCAGGTTTTGATAAATATTTTCAAATTGCGCCTTGTTTTAGAGATGAAGATGCTAGAGCTGATAGAAGTCCAGGTGAATTTTATCAGCTAGATTTAGAAATGTCTTTTGTTGAACAAGAGGATGTTTTTAAAGTAGTTGAAAAATTAATGATTAAACTTTTTAAGGAATTTTCATCCAAAAAAATTTCAAACGAAAAATTTCCAAAAATTCCCTATCATGAGGCGATGGAAAAATATGGAACGGATAAACCAGATTTAAGAAACCCATTAGTCATTAATGACTTAACTGAAATTTTTACAAGAAACGATGTAAAATTTGATATTTTTAAAAAATTAGTGAAATCAGGATCAATTGTTAGAGCAATAATAACAAAAAACACTAAAGATAAGCCAAGAAGCTTTTTTGATAATATTGATAAATGGGCTAAAGAACAAGGTGCGTCCGGTTTAGCATATTTTACTATTGAAAAAAATGGTGAGATAAAAGGCAAGGGACCTGTTGGAAAATTTTTTTCAGAAGATTCAATAAAAGAAATAATGAAGATTAGTGAAGCAAAAGTAGGAGACAGCATTTTTTTAGCATGTGGAGAAAAAAAAGAAATTGAAAAAATTCTATCTTTAGCAAGAAATAAAATCGCAAAAGATTTAAAAATAGTTAATGAAAACGAGTTTGCTTTTTGCTGGATCGTGGATTACCCAATGTATGATTTTGATGAAGTTTCTAAAAAAGTAGTTTTTAGTCACAATCCTTTTTCTATGCCTCAAGGAGAGTTAAAAGATTTAAATTTTGACAAACCATTAGAGATTAAAGCTTATCAATATGATATTGTTTGCAACGGTATTGAATTATCTTCTGGTGCTATTAGAAACCATATTCCAGAATTAATGTATAAGCTATTTTCAATAGCTGGCTATACTCAAAAAAACGTTAATGAAAAATTTAGCGGAATGATTAATGCATTAAGCTATGGTGCTCCTCCACATGGTGGAATAGCCCCAGGTATTGATAGAATCGTTATGTTGTTGGCTGCTAAAGAGAATATAAGAGAAGTTACTTTATTTCCAATGAATCAAAATGCACAAGATTTAATGATGGCAGCGCCATCCGAGGTAGATGATAAACAATTGAAAGAATTAGGGATAAAAAAAGATATTAAAAAAATTTAATTTTTTGTTTTAAGATTAATTCGAACATCAGAAAGATCTACTAACTTCTCTTCGTAATTACTTCTTATAAATCCTTTAGAGGTAATATTTTTCACAATTTTGAGGAATTTATCGTCACCTTCATCACTGTTAACACTTTTAGAGCTAGCAATCGAAGGTGTATGAGCCAAATCTTCTTTACCAAGGTATGAAATAGCTAGCTCTCTAAATACATAATCTAATATAGAAGATGCGCTTAAAATTCTATCATTACCAAAAACATTTCCTGAAGGCTCAAACTTAGTATCAATGAAGGCATCTACATATTCGTCGAGAGGCACTCCATATTGCAACCCAAGAGAAATAGCTATTGCAAAATTATTCATCATTGCCTTAACTAACTCTCCTTCTTTATTAGTGTCGATGAAAATCTCTCCAATTTTTCCATCATCATATTCGCCCGTATGAAGATATACTTTGTGATCTCCTATTTGGGCTTTTTGAATATAGCCTTTTCTTCTATCCGGCATTTTAAAGCGTGCATTATTTTTTACTTTAATATTATTTTTCTCTTCTAAATTTACGTTTTTATTTGTATTTGATAGCTCGTTTACAACGTGATTTGGAATTGAATTTTTTATTTCTGAAGTTTTTTGTGTTGTGCTTTTTTTTCCACCAATTTTTTTTGTTTTACGATTATTAAGTTTTACGTCAATAACCTCGACTTCGCCGTCAGTTCTAGCATCTATTTTGGATAATTCGTTATCATTTAAGTCGTCTAGAGTATGAACTGTTTTAAAAGTACATGTGTAGTAAGTTTCAACAGTAAATTTTTTCATAAATAAATGGAATCTAATATGATTAAGATATATATTAAATTTTACTAGTGTCTAATATATAATAATACAATTATAAATTGTGTGGATTTAAAATTTAAATTATGGGATTGAATATTATTTTTACTTGGTGGAAAAAACAAACTTTCGGGACTTTTCTTAAAACTTTGTTTTATGGAAAATTCGTAGGAAAGGATGAGTTTGGAAACAAATATTATAAAAGTAAAAAAAATGAAAGATGGGTGATTTATTTTAACAATATTGAAGCAACTACAATTGACTCAAAATGGTACCTTTGGATGCACCACACAGTAGATACAATTCCAGAACCCAAAGTAGAAAAAAAATATCTTTGGCAAAAAAATCATTTAGAAAATCAAACTGGATCAAAAAATAGTCACAAACCTGTTAAAATTAATAAAAAAGATTTAAAAAAAAAAAAATATGAAACTTGGAAATAAAATCTTTATTTATTTTATTTTTTTAATTTATCCATATAATTTGTTAATTACAGATGATAAAATTATTAATTCGCCATTAATAGATTTACAAAAAATTAAACCAAGTTTTGATGAAATAAATGAAGAAAATAAAAATTTAAAAATCAATCAAAACTTAAAAACAAAAAGAAAGATAACTAAATCTAATAAATTTTCTCACGCAGAACTTATTGGGTTGGATAAAATAACAGCAAAATCATCTAAGCTTACTATAAATTTAAATGAAATGATACTATTCGGACCTCTAGAAATAAAGGTCTTAAAGTGTGCTAAAGTTAGAGTTAATAATAAAATAGACAACGTTGCTTATTTGCAAGTTAAAGATCTTTCAAAAAATGAGAATGAAAAGGTTTTTATTTTTAACGGATGGACCTTTGCTTCAGACCCAAGCTTAACTCCTTTTGACCATGCAATTTATGATTTGCAGCTGATAAATTGCTATAATGTTTAATAAAATTTTTCTTTTCCAAGCCAATTAGTATCAAAGTCAGAATTGATGAATTTTTTATGCTTTAGTATTTTTTTATGTAGATCGATAGTAGTTGTAATTCCCTCAAGAACAAACTCATCCAAAGATCTCAAAGTTCTCTGAATAGCCTCTGTTCTATTTCTGCCCTTGCAAATAACCTTAGCAATTAAACTATCGTAGTATGGGGTAATTTTACAACCCTGAAAGATAGATCCATCAACTCTTGTTCTAAAACCCGACGGTTGGTGGCAAACGTTTATTGTGCCAGGACTTGGCTGGAAATCTAAGGCTGGATTTTCAGCGTTAATCCTACATTCAATCGAATGACCTCTTGGTATAATTTCTGCTTGATTAAGAGCAGTGTCACCCGTAAAAGCTATCCATAATTGCTCTTTGACAATATCAATACCAGTTTGCATTTCTGTAACTGGGTGCTCAACTTGCACTCTAGTGTTCATTTCTAAAAAATAGAATTTTCCTTCTTCATAAATGAACTCTACTGTACCAGCTCCCTCATAATTGATTTGATCAACCATTTTTACTGTTTTTTTTAATAGATCATTTCTTTGCTCTTCAGTAAGAACAGGACTAGGTGTCTCTTCAATTAACTTTTGGTGTCGCCTTTGAACTGAGCAATCTCTTTCACCTAAATGGATTGTTTTGTTTTTACCAGACATTATTTGAACCTCAATGTGTCTAGGGTTTTTAAAATATTTCTCTATATACAATTCATCGTTATTAAAAAATTTTTTAGCTTCAGTTTTTGCAGTTAAAAATAAATTTTCTAATTCATTTTCTTCATTGACTATCTTCATTCCTTTTCCACCACCACCACCTGCAGCTTTAATAAGAACAGGATATCCAATTTCTTTACATAACGATTTTGCTTCACTAACAGATTTTACTCCACCCTCAGAACCTTCAATTACAGGTAAACCATATTTTTTTGCTATTCTTTTTGCTTCTATTTTGTCTCCCATTTTAGAAATTAATTCTGCACTTGGGCCTATAAATTTTATTCCATGTTTATTTACTATTTCTGAAAATTTTGCGTTTTCAGATAAAAATCCATAACCGGGATGAATCGCTTCTGCTCCAGTAAGATCAACAGCAGACATAATAGATGAAATATTTAAATAACTATTTTGAGGTTGATGAGAACCAATACAAACACTTTCATCTGCAAGTCTTACATGCATTGACTCAGCGTCAACATCAGAATGAACAGCTACGGTCCCAATACCCCATTCTTTACAAGCCCTAATTATCCTAACAGCTATCTCTCCTCTATTAGCTATTAAAACTTTTTTAAACATTATTTAATTATTTTAGTAGAATTAAAGTTTGACCAAATTCTACTGGTTGACCGTCCTCAACAAGTATTTTTTTTACCTCACCATCAGAAGTGGAAGGAACATGATTCATTGTTTTCATGGCCTCAACAATCATTACGGTTTGTCCTTTTTTGATTTTATCTCCAACTTCAACAAATTTTTTAGCATTAGGTTCAGCAGCCAGGTAAGCTGTTCCAATTATTGGTGATTTTACTCTTACCCCATCAGTATCATTTGAGGTTTGTAATACAGTTTTATTTTGAGATATTACCGCACTTGTTTTGGATTGTTCTATAAATTTCGACTCTTTAGAAACTTTTATTTTAGTCTGACCATCTTGATACTCTAATTCTGTTAAATCAAATTCTTTTAAATTATCAACTAATTCTTTGATTAATTTTTTATCTATTTTCATTTTTTTAAATAATTATTCATTGCCTTTAATGCCATTATATAGCCATCGGCACCAAAACCACAAATAATTCCTTTAGCTAATTTGCTTATTAAAGATTTATGTCTAAACTCTTCTCTATTATAAATGTTGCTTATGTGCAATTCAATAATCGGTATTTTAAGTATTTTTAAAGCATCATGTATTGCAACCGAAGTATGAGTGTATCCTCCAGCATTGATAATTAAGCCTTGTTGCTCATTTCTAGAAATTTGAATTTTTTCTACTAGCTCTCCCTCAAGGTTTGATTGAAATAGAGCAAGAGCAATTTTGTTTTTACTAGCAAATTCTTTACAGTCTTTTTCAATATGATTTAATGTAAAGCTTCCATATTGATTTTTCTCTCTTTCACCTAAAAGGTTGAGGTTTGGTCCATTAAGAATTATAATTTTATTCATCAATATTTTTTATTATTACTGATTAGCTGAATTATGGCAAAAATACAATTAAATGGAAAAAAAATATCTGTTAAATCAAACTTTTCAATACAAGACTTATTAAAAAAATATAAACTAACAGAGAAAAAAGTTGCGATTGAATATAATGGAATAATAATTCCTAAAATTAACTATAAAAAAAAAATTTTAAAAAATGACGATATATTAGAAATTGTTCATTTTATAGGTGGAGGCTAAGCTGAAAAAAGATATTTTAAAAATAGCAAATAAATCTCTTAAATCAAGACTTATTGTAGGAACAGGAAAATATAAAAGTTTTTTAGAAACTGCAAAAGCAATAAAAGAGTCCGGAGCCGATATGGTGACTGTTGCTGTTAGAAGAGTAAATATCCTAGATAAGAAAAAACCAATCTTGACTGACTATATAAATCCAAAAAAAATAATTTTTTTACCAAATACTGCTGGATGTTTTAATTCCAAAGAAGCTCTTAGGACTTTAAGGTTGGCAAGAGAAATGGGAGGTTGGAAACTAGTAAAATTGGAAGTTTTAGGAGATAAAAAAACTTTATATCCAAATATGATCGAGACTATTAAATCCACAAAGACACTAGTCAAAGAAGGTTTTAAAGTTATGGTTTACTGTACTGATGACCCTTTATTGGCAAAAAAATTAGAGGATAGCGGTGCTTCAGCTATCATGCCGCTCGCATCACCAATTGGGTCGGGGCTAGGTTTACAAAATAAGATAAATATTTCTTTAATAATAAAACAATCCAAAGTTCCTGTTATCGTTGATGCTGGTATTGGAACAGCTTCTGATGCAACTATTGCTATGGAATTAGGGTGTGATGGAGTTTTAATTAATAGTGCTATAGCTAATGCGAAAAAACCAATATTAATGGCTAGAGCATTTAAAGACGCTGTTGTATCAGGAAGGAATTCATATTTAGCTGGAAGAATGCAAAAAAATTATTTTGCCTCACCTAGTTCACCAATAAAGGGGTTAATTTAGTTTTTTTTTCTTCTTACCCAAAGAGTTTTTAACTTATTTTTCGTTTTCTTTTTTTTAATTTCTTTTTTAATTTTTTTAACTTTTGCATTACTTTTTTTAACTGGTTTGGTTATAATTTTTTTTACTTCTAAAATAGGACTTATATTCTTAATTGTGTGTAAATTTTTTTTAAACTTATTGAGTAAATCAATTTTATATTCTGGAATTATTAATTTATGATCCGATAGTATTTCAATTTGAAATAAATATTTTTTTTGAAAATATTTTAATTCTTCTAATAGATTAGTTTCTATATAAATTTTAACTTTTTCAGGGACATAAGATTTAATAATTTTTACTTTATTAGTAAATGCTAGGTGTTGAATTTTTTTTAAAATTTTTTGAGAGAAAGACTCAATAGAAAGTTGTGTTTCCCATTTTATAGAACCTTCACGTAATCTTTGTCGTGTCATTTCAAGAAGTCCAAAATTACTTATTCTTCCAATTTGAATTCTGGCTCTATCTTTTCTGATACTCTCTCTCATTTTTTTTTCTACTGAGCGTCTATTATAAAAACTCATCATATCAATGAAATCAATTACAATTAGACCAGATAAATCTCTTAATTTAATCTGATGTGCTATTTCTTCAGCTGCTTCTAAATTAGTGTTTAAGGCAGTTTTTTCTATGTTTATTTGCTTTGTTGATTGACCAGAATTAATATCAATAGAAACTAAAGCTTCTGTTGGATTTATAACTAAATAACCTCCTGATTTTAGCTTTACAGTCGGTTCATAGATATTATTTAATTCCTTTTCTATATTTGCATCGTGAAAAAGAGGTATTTTACCTTTATATTTTTTAATATTTTTTACATTTTTGGGCATTAATTCTTTCATAAATTTTTTTGCCTTTTGATATGCTTCATTACCTTCGATATAAACATTTCTAGTATCGTTATCGTAAGTATCTCTTAAAGTTCTTTTAATTATATCCCCTTCTTCATAAACTAATGAGGGCGCATTAGAGTCTAAAGCTTTATCTTTAATTTCATCCCATGTTTTCAAAGTGTTTTGAAAATCTTTTTCAATCTCATTTTTAGTTTTATTTGCTCCAGCTGTTCTTACAATTACTCCCATATTTTTAGAAATATTAATTTCATTAAGAATACCTCTAATTTTTTGTCTATCAGATGAATTAAAAATTTTTCTGGATATGCCACCACCTTTTGCAGTATTGGGCATTAAAACCATATATTTTCCAGCAAGTGAAATAAAAGTGGTAAGTGCAGCTCCTTTTTGACCTCTTTCTTCTTTAATGACCTGTATTAAAATTACTTGACCAGGTTTTATTACTTCCTGAATTTTATATCTTTTTATACCGAATGTTGTTTTTGCCTCTTCATGATAATTTTTCTTTTTAGTTTCTGCAGTTTCATCAGAACTGTCTTCTTTGCCAATAAGCTCATTATTATTAGCTAAAATATCTGACTGATCATTTTCTTGAACAGCTTGAATTGATTTATCTTTATCCTTTAAATCTTCTCTTATTTTTTCTTCTGCAGCTCTTAGTTTTTCTTTATCTTCTGATGGAATTTGATAGTAATCGGACTGAATATCATTGAAGGCTAAAAAACCATGTCTTTCTCTTCCAAAATTAATAAACGCAGCTTGTAGTGATGGTTCAACTCTACTTACCGTTGCAAGATAAATATTGTTTTTAGAGTTTAAATTATTTTTATCTTCAAATTCATATTCTTCTATTGAATTTTGTGATTTAAGAACAATACGGGTTTCATTAGGGTGTGATGCGTCGATATATAAATTTTTTTCCATTTTAATTGAATTCCTTTAAGTTTTTTGAAATCTGTGAAAATATGTTTTAACATATCTAAATTTTATACTAATTTATGAATAAATACACTCATTTAAATTCTGGTTGCCCAAAGAAAGTCAAAATTTTACATAATATGAAGTTTATATGTTAAATTTTCTTAATTTTTCTCTTAAATTTTTAATTATATTTTTTATAGTTGTTTTGCTATTTACGTTTTCGACTCTTTGGTATTTTTCAATAGGACTTCCTGACTATAAAAAATTAACAAATTATCAACCTCCAATTTCAAGTAGAGTTTATTCTGAAAACAGTAAACTTGTAGCCGAATATGCAATAGAAAAAAGGTTATTTGTGCCGTTTGACTCAATACCTAAAAAAGTGGTTAATTCTTTTTTGTCAGCAGAGGACAAAAATTTTTTTAATCACCCAGGGATTGACGCCAGAGGAATATTAAGAGCTGTGATTAAAAATATTAATAATGTAGCTCAAAATAAAAGATTAGAAGGAGCTTCAACCATTACTCAACAGGTGGCAAAAAATTTTCTTTTGACTAATGAGGTGTCGATGAAAAGAAAAATTAAAGAAGCAATTTTAGCTTTTAGAATTGAAAGGGCGTACACTAAAGAAAGAATTTTAGAATTATATCTTAATCAAATATATCTAGGACAAGGAACTTATGGAATTGCAGCTGCCAGCTTGGAATACTTTAATAAATCAATAAAAGAACTAAATTATCCTGACTCGGCCTTACTTGCAGCATTACCAAAAGCACCAAGTAAATATAACCCCTATCGATACCCAGATATTGCAAAATTTAGAAGAAATTTAGTCCTTGAAAATTTGGAAGAAAACAATTTTATAAAAAAAAAAGAATTAGAACAATTCAAAAACTCAAAATTAAACTTAAAAAAAAGAAAAATAGAAATACTAAATGAAGCTAACTCTTATACAGAAGAAGTTAGAAGGTCTGTTAATGAAAAATATGGTTTTGAAAAATTGTACTCTCAAGGATTAAGTATCAAAACCCCATTAAATATTAAATATCAAATTCAATCAGTTAAGTCTTTGAGAAAAGGAATTGAGGATTACGACAGAAGACATGGGTGGAGAGGACCAATCGTAAATAAAATTAAAGATAAAAAATGGAAAAATAAATTGGATCAATATAAGCTAGACCCAACGTTAAATTGGAATTTTGCAGAAATTACAGAACTGAATAACTCTCAAATTAATTTCAAAATTTTGAATAAAAAAAAAATTAATATTACAGGAGTTTTGTTTGAAAAAAATGTGAAATGGACTATTCCAAATAATAAATATATCACAGACAGATATAAAGTTGGAGATATTATATTTGTTAAAGAAGAAAAAAATTCTTGGTCATTAAAACAATATCCAAAGGTAGATGGAGGAATAGTTGTTTTAGACCCCTACACAGGCGACGTGAAAGCTTTAGTGGGAGGGTTTAATTTTAAGTCTAGTGAATTCAACAGGGCTACACAAGCAAAGAGACAACCTGGATCTGCTTTCAAACCTATTGTTTATGCAGCAGCATTAGAAAATGGGTTTTCACCAAATTCAATAATACTTGATGCTCCATTTGTAGAAAGTCAGGGGTTTGGACTAAAAAACTGGAAACCAGAAAATTATGGGAAAAAATTTTATGGCCCATCTACTTTCAGAAAAGGTATTGAATATTCAAGAAATTTAATGACTGTGAGAATTGCTAAAATTTTAGGATTAAATAAAATATTAGAATTATCAAAAAAGCTAAATGTTTACGAAGAAATCCCAGAACTATTATCTGTTTCATTGGGAGCTGCAGAAACTACTTTAATTAACTTAACTTCTGCGTATGCACCATTTGTGAATGGAGGAAAAAAAGTTGAACCGAATTTAATTACTAGAATACAAGATAGAAGAGGAAAGACAATTTTTAAAGTAAAAGATAGAAAATGTTTAGGGTGTGATAATTTTATCAACCAAACAGAACAGCTTCCAAAAATTGAAAATACTAATGAGAGAGTATTCAGCGAAGAAACTGCTTACCAAATGGTTGCAATTTTAAGAGGTGCGGTAGAAAGAGGAACGGCAAAAAAACTTAGATCATTAAAAGTTCCTTTAGCAGGAAAAACCGGAACAACTAATGATAACTATGATGCTTGGTTTATTGGATTTTCATCAAATCTAGTTATTGGTGTTTATATTGGATTTGATAATCCAAAAACTCT
>MDTG01427597.1_pt1 | contig 10196 bp, 14 predicted proteins | sample 811421 | NCBI WGS metagenome assembly MDTG01 (sample SAMN05326645, study PRJNA326480) | marine metagenome | isolation source: seawater | place: Pacific Ocean: South East | collected 2011 | reverse complement strand
TGTATTTACTTGTAATTTTTTAGCAGAGGCTAAGTTTCCAACACCAGTTCCAAGAACAAAACATTCATCAGAGCTTTGGTCGCATCCCATAACCCAGCCATAAGGACTATCAGGAACTTGAAATCCTAAAGAAGCATCACCTGTACCAAGCTGTCTAATTACAAATCTTGGTGTATCAACTGTTGTATCATTAACTCTTAATTCAGTTAAATAGCCCGGGCTATCTGTGCCAATTCCAACTCTTTGTGAGCTGTCTATGTGCATCGCAATATTTTGCCCACCAGTTCTAAAGTTTAATTCACCTGAACCATTGTTTGCTGTAATATATACTTGTCCTGCCCTGTCAAACTCTATGTCAGAACCATATCTAAAATCTATATTGCCTTGAAGTCCATCAAATCTTGCAATGTTTTCATTATCTGTTGCTACTGTTAAACCTGTAAGAGTACCAACTGAAGTGAGTGAACTTGCAGTTACTCCGCTTGCTAAAGTGTTACCTGTTAATGATCCCGCAGGACTGGCTGATGCTACGTCTATTGTAATGTTATCAGGTATATTCCCATCAGCTAGAGTACCTGTTACAAAATTTGCTAAATTTATTTTAGTTAGTGCCATTTATTAGCTCTTTATATTCTTGTTTTAAAGTATCGTAATTATCAGGTTTTGGATTTGCATCTTTTATAGCTTTTATATGTTTATACCAAGCTCCTTTTTTAGCATTTGCTCCAAATACTCCATCGTCTATATCCTTAAAAAGCATATCTAATTGTTCTTCTAAACTTTCATAACATATTTGTCTAGGATGTTTATGTTTATCAAGTTCATGTTTTTTTAAAACAACTTCTTTTGGTGGTGTAAAATTATCTGACATTAGTATTCTCCAGTTGCACTATTGGATGTTGTTATAGCTGTTACGTTAAAATCAGCAACATTTTGTCTAGTGTGGTATTGGCTTAGAGTAAATCCACTGTAATAAGCATTACCTGCTCCTAAATTTAAAACCATTACTATTTTACCATCACTTGACTCATATTCTGACGCTGAATGATTACCTGTAGAGCCTACTGCTAGTACATTACCATTATCATAATTATAAAAAGTCAATATAGTGTCAATAGCTTTACTATCATTGTAAGCGTGTCCTAAAAAATGTACGCTATACATTTGCGTAGCAGTTCCATAAGAGATATCTGTTTTTAAATGATAATATTGATGAGCTAGTGTTGTACTTGCGTGATACCAATGAAGTTTTGCTCTTGTTCCACCTGAATTAGCTTCAAATTTTACACCAGTTGCAAGACTAATTTCTTGTGCTGAACTAATAGTCATAGCAGTAGTATTACTTGTACCTGAGCCAATAACTAAACCATTACTTTCTGTTCCATAAATACCACCCATAACACCATTATTTACATTTGACCATTTAATTTGTGGTCGTGAACCTCCTGAACCTTTTACCTCTAATCCTGTATAGTTAGATACTCCTTGAATTAAATGTGTTCCTGTAGTTGTCAAATTACCTGCAGGGATATAAACATTACCATCCCCATAAATATCAAAACAAACAGTACCATCTCCTCTTTTTATTTTAAACATATCGTGTGAAGATGAGTTAGATGCAGTAGTTGTTATTTGCATACCATACGGACTATTTCCTGTAACATTTAATGTCCAATTATTAGATGCACCACCAATCCAAAATCTATCTGTACCACCTACTTTAAACTTCATATAATCATCAGTAGTATGGTCAATATCTCTTTGTAAAAAAATATCACCTGTACTGATGTGATTTACATACAAATCTCCGTGTGAATAATCACTAGCATCAGCAAGACCATCTAAGTGCCTAACTCTTGTACGATTTGCTTTTACTTCTTCAGAACCATTACTAGCACCTACTGTAATTGTACCTGCAAAAGTAGCATCTTGTGAGCTGTTTATAGTAAGAGCAGTAGTTCCCTCTGTTCCAAGAGCCATAGATGTTCCGTGGTCGTAATCTATAAAACCTGCACCTGCATCAGCTACATCACCAAAGTATAATCTTGAATTTCCACTATTAGATGCTTTTATATAAACATTGGCATTTCCACCTGTATTTTGAAAATAACTATGCTCTGCTCCAACTGTTAAACCTGTAAGAGTACCTACTGATGTGATAGTATCTGAATCAGCAGGTAGTCTAGCTTTATTTAATGTACCTGATGCTATATTAGATGCGTTTGTTGTATCAGTTGTGGCAGAACTTGCTAATCCGTGAGAACCTACAGAAGTTAATGCACCACTAACCTTGCTAGTAGCGATTGAGGCACTAGCATTTATATCAGCATTTACAATTACTCCATCATCGATATGCGAAGATAAGATTGTGTCTGAACCAATTTTAATTGCTTGGTCAGCAGGTCTATTTCCAAAATATGCCATTAAGTAATCTCCATAATTGAGAGTAGGCAATCAACAGCTGAAGCTTCACTTGCTTTTACTCGTAATTCCTCATCTTGATTTAAGACAAGTTTATTTCCTCCCATTATTTCTAACGCACCACCTGCAGGAATAGGCGCATCTTTTACTAAATAGTAATTAGTGCTGTTATCAGTTTCATAAACTAAGACATCAACCGTAACTGAGTTTGTTAATCTGTTAGCAAGACTACATCCAATAACAATTGTTTTATGTCCTGATGTATTTCCTACAGCATAAACTGAAACCTCACTAGTTCCAATTAATCTTGCTTTATCATTTTTGAATGTGTTTGCCATATATCACCCTAAAGCTATTGCAAGAGCAGTTGCTTCATCACTTACAGCACTTGAATCAGGAACTTCACGAATTGCACTAGCAGAATCTTTAAAATAAAGTTTGCTTACATCTGCGTGGTAGTTGATTGCAACCTCACCATTAGTTAGATCACTTGTACTGGGTTTTGGACTACTCGTATTACTGCGATTTTTCAAAATTATTGTATTTGCCATTACTTACCCCGTTTTCTTATTTTTTTCACTTTACCATTTTTGGTTCTTGCGAATTTATGGGTCTTTGTTTCCCTAATTAAAGTGCCAGAGTACCGTTTCCCTCCCCACATCCAAGTAACTTTTTTAGCCATTAAAATGTGCCACCATCTAAAGTAGCACCATCTACACTTGCACATTTAATACCTGCAAGAGCATATCCACTAGCTGTTGTATCTACTGTATTTGCAGGTTCAGTTCCTGAGCCTTTAAAAAATGTCCAAGTATCTGAGTTGTCTTGGTCAGAAAAAATACCTTTGTATTTTGTACCACTAGAAACGTATTTGCCAAAGAATCCAATGTCAACTGAGTTAGCTGAATTTGATTTAGCCATCATTATATTAACATCACCTAATTCAACTTGCTGTGCATTTGCAGTAGTCATTGTTCCATTAACAGTTAAATCTCCTGCAATTGTTACATCGTCAGGTAGTCCAACCGTAAATGTGCCTGAGCTTTCTGCAACAGTTACTTCATTTGCAGTTCCTTGAACGGTTAATGTTCCACCTAGATTTACATTTGAATTATTACTACCATCAGAAACCGTTACATAAGAGTTGTCAATTTGCGAGTTTCCAATACTTGCAATTGATACTGCCCCACTAGATACGGTAAAGTCTGCACTTGCAAAACTTGCCACACCTTTATTAGACGTAGTTGCATCTTCAGCTGCTATTGTTACTGCTTGACCTGAGTGAGTTATATCTACACCCTCACCACTTGTAAATGCTAGTGTTTGTGAATCTAGATCCACTGCTCCTGAACCTGAATCAGTTGAAAAATCTAGGTCTTGTGCTGTTACTTGAGCATCTACGTAGTCTTTGATTGCAGAACTAGTAGCTAGTTTTGTGTTTGAGGCTTCAGTAAAAGAGTTGTCTAAATCTGCCTGTGCTTGAATTCCTGCGCCAACCCATTCCCAGTTACCTGAGCTTGTACCAGTTGCCACATAAAGTTTATTAGAGGTCGTTCCCCAAATTGGCTCACCAACGCTGTTGGGTGTGAGCGAGCTAACCCCTGAGTCAGCACCTCTTTTTAATATGATTTTATTTGCCATTAGAACGTACCTCCGTCAATGGTTTTGTTATTTAATTCTTGAGCAGTAGCTACATCGACAATATCGTCTCCGTTAGTTCCTCCAATAGTTTTGTCATCTAATTGGTTAAGCTCGTTTGCTGTTGCTGTGATTCCACTCCCTGCAATTTTTAATTGAGTTTTGACATTGACAGAATTACCTGATAATTCTAAATCAGTTGCTGTTCCGTCTCCATCATAAATTTGCCTACCTGAAGTTGCGTGTATTCCATCAGAATCGCCTACGTGGATTAATTGCTTAAATCCATCAGCAATTTGTATATTGGATAAATCTGTCCTTTGTGCCATTAAGTCTCCGTATTAGCGAGATTAGGGGGCTTGGAAGCCAACTGGCTCAATTAAGGCTCGGTGTCATACACAAGCCCATCCTAATCAATTGAAAATCACTTCAATTAAGAAGCGTTTGTGAATTTATATCCACGTGTTGGGTGGACAATCTTAACTCCGTAGATTGCGTCAAAGACCACTTTAGTAGCCAAATAATCAATATCGTACTGAGCTTGACTGCGAACACCTTGCTGAAATGCTACTGCACCTGCAGTCTTATGGAAGATAATTCCACTAACTGCTGTACCACCTGTGCTAAGTGCATTAGACATTTCTACAGGGATGCCATAGATTTCGCCTAAACGACCATTAGCAATAGTTCCTGCAGTTCCTAAAGCGTCATAACGAACAAACTTAGGATTGTTTAACAAGTCTGCATATAAAGTTGGATTTACTACAAAAGTAAGATTTCCATCTCTATAATCAAGGTCAGCTTCACCTAGTGAGGCAAGAGCTGCTTCAATTTCTGCATCTGTTATAGTGTCGTCTGTGCCTAGTGTAGCACCAGTTGAGACACCTGCTGTTAGCATACCTGCAATATCCAAGTCAATACGTTTTGCCATAGCGTAGCCAAGTGCTTCCGCATATTGTGACATTAACTGACCATTGGATTGAACCATAGCTATGTCTTCAAACATCTTACTTGCGTACTTATGTTTATCAACATCTAGTGTAACTTTTGATTCCGTGGTTGCATCATACTGAACTGCTGTATTTTCTGATTTATCTGCAACAGCAACTTCTGAAATGGAAGGTATATGAATCTTATCGCCTGCGCCTTGCACAAGTGCGGAGAAGTCATCTACCATACCATTGAACATAAGTTTTCGTTGCAAAAAGCCAAACACTGCGTCTGACCAAAGTTCAGGTATAAAGACATCAACTTCTGTTAAGCCTGTTATTCCTGCACCTGTTCCTGCTCCATAACTCATTTATTATTTTCTCCTGAGGTTATCAAGATATTGTTTCCAAACCGCTGGATCATTCTTTTGGTCAGGTGTAAGCTCGTGGAAATCTGTCGGTGCAGTTCCTTTGCTTACTCCCCCTCTTGATTTGTCAACAACTACCTTGGTTTTATTTTGATTTGCTTCGTGATACTTCTCTAGTTTTTCTAAAGACAAATCACTTAGTATGTCCTGCTCATCCTCAGTGTAGGTTTCCAAAATAGCTTTTTTACGATTAGCTACATAATTGTCAAATTGCTCTGCCTTAATTTTAGCGTCTTCGTATTTGGCTTTAGTCTCATTGAGCAAGGTTTCATATTCACCTTTTTTCTCTAGCTCAGCTTGACGTTGTTTCTCAGCCTTTGCTTCATATTCTTCAAGTTTGCCTTGAAGCTCTTTCTTTTGACTTACTACATCTGCAAAACGAGCATACGGAATTGAATCCGTTTCTTTTTTGGCGTCTTGCGTGACGATTTGCTCTTTTACCTCTGCAACTGGAGTAGTTTCATTTTGTACGACTTGTTTGTCTGATTCCATTTTATCCTCTGTGTTGAGTGTTCTGGGTATAAGTAAAAGCCAAAGCGTTCCCCCGCTAACCGCTTTTACAACTTAATTTTTACTCTGAGGGTTGTTCTTCGTCGGTCTCTTTATCAATCCAAGACTCGACTGGGAGTAATTCGCATTTGCAATATAAACCGCAAACTGAAAAACCACTTCTTGGTACTCCAAATTGCTCCCATTCATTATAAGGCAATATTTGTCCGTGTCTTTCTTGACAATCAGGACAAGCCTTATCTACATTGTATGCATACCATCTATACTCTTTGATACCTTTTTTGCCATACTCATATAATTGTCCATAAGTTGACATTCTTCCAACTGCAAAATCTGAGGTAGCTCTAAATTGATTTTTAAATGTACCAAAGATTCTTCCGCCAGTATTTAGATCATTAAGTAAAACTTGTTTAATTGCTTCGTTACTTGCACCAGTAGCTTTCATTCTTTTAATCAATGTTTCTAAATCAATTACTGTCTTTGCCACTGCGCTTTCTATTTCAAATGTTATAACAAGACTTGCTTCATTAAGAAAGTCTGCTAATTCGTCCATTATGTCAGAAATTGGCAATTAACCGCTCAATCTCTCGCTCTAGTCTGAGCTTTATAGTAGCCTCTGCAGTTTTGGATATTCCAAACCACTTTCTTTGAGGCAATCCTCTTTGTGGAATTCCTTTTTGGTGGTCTATTGAGTAAGGTGCTTTTTTTGTTGGAGCTGATATTTCAGCCAATGGGTCTTTATTGGTAGCACGCTTAGTAATATATGCACCACCCTTTCCTAAAGCACCAGTCATTGCCCCAGTACCTATTAGCGGAGCTGTAGGTCTAGGAAAATTAAGTTCTTTTTTCTCTTGAATAGTAAATTGAGTCAAAGGCTTAAAAGGTCTTTCATTTACGTCTATGCCCTTTGCAACTCTGTCTTTAATATCCTTAACTACTATTTGAGCATTTTGATTAGTTTGCCTAGCAAACGTTACTGAGGTATCTTTAAGTATCTTTTTTAAATTCTTTTGTAGTTTTTTTGCATCTACTGACATTCGCATCATGGCAATGTGTCCTTACCATATTTTCTTCCCATCTCAAATGCAGTGTCTAATCTAGGTGTTTGTACTTCCATAAATATTTTACCGACTTGAGTTAAATAGTCTTTTGGGTTTTCTAGCACTTTATCAATATCAATAGCTTTTAATATTTTATCTGCATCATTCCTCATATTTTGAGAAATCTCATCACGTTTCACGTGAAACTTAACCATTATATCGGCTTTACTCATCAGTTCCACCTAGAGCTTTTTTAAGATTAAATGCAGTATTGTCTTCAGGTTCAGGCTCTTCTTCGTTTTGTGGAGTTTTTTCTACAACCTCTTGCATCATATCCTCAACTTGCTCTTGACTTGCATCAGGATTATGAGCTTTGAACCAATCCTCTTTAGTAGATAATTCGTTTTGCCATAACCAATCCCATTGGTTTCTTTCTTCTTGTGCAGATAATGGGAATCTTGGCTCTGTAAAATCAACAGAGTATTCTTCATTTATTGAAGCGTTAGCTTCATATTCTATAATTGCTTTATCTATTTCAAATCTTTGTTTTTCAACTGGTCGCCATATCATTTGTGCATCTAACTTTGTAGATTCTGTAAGTTCAATCTCGTTCATCTTTAGTGCTTCCCCTGACATAACACTTTCTTTACCAATTGACCATTTAGTCTTTAGGTTGTGATTATATGCTACACTATCAACTAAAAATCTCATTGCCTCTACATAGCCATTAAGGTTTCCGCCTGGGCTTTTAAATTCAAAGTTTGCTCCCTCACTTAGTACAATAGGTTTATCAACTCCCATTTTTAGACGACTGGCTTCATCTATTCCAGTCATAACAGGCTGCCCTAACATTTGCAATCTCATAGCCAAAGACATTTCTGTAAGCATTACATTAATTGATTTATTCATTTCTACAATATCAGTAGCACCTTCACGAAACCAATCAGTTGTAAGCATTTGTCTATGGGCATATGTTATTGGCTTAATTCCATATGGATTAATTCTATCAGGGTTATCTGCTACATCTACTATTTGCCCTTTGCCATCTATTAAGAAGTGTTGCTCATCTGACCAAAAAGCAAATAATTGGTCATATTTAGTCTTACTTTTTTGATAATTATATAGTGGATAAATACAAGCAACAGGCTCATCTGAGTAAGGTGTGAAGATTGGGTAAAATTCTACTAGTGGTTGATATGTTACTTTTTGTTTATCCTCATCCCACATAGACTTTAGTGCCATAGTGCCTAGCAAATATGTCATTCTTTCAAATTGAAGCATTGCTGAATCTAAGTCATCAGTTAGATCCATATATTTTTCATCAACTTGTCTTTCAGGTGTTTGCTTATATACAATAGCTCTTGCATTGATTAGCTTAGTTGTTATGCTTTCTGTAATGATAGGAGTTTGTCGTAAACTTTCTGAATCAAAGTATTTACTTATATCCCCTTTCATTTCTGTACATATGCCCTCATAATAATTGAGCATTGTATATCTTTCATTGGTTCTTTTGTCTTCAACTTTGTCTAACAAAGAGCGTATTCCCTTTGTTACTGATTGTGCGGATAAATCTTGAATTACCATTGTACTGAATATGCCTTACTGATTGTGACTGGGAATTTGTACTCTATCGGATATGAACACGCATCTAAGGCGTGTGTTCTTTCCAAGTCGTGTTTATCTATGCCCCCTGTTTTTAAATCCCTCTGACATTGCTCCAAATCTCTTATTAGTTCCTTACACTTTGGACTTACCGTCATTCCGATGTGTCCGTCTGCGTCTTTTAGTTTTCTGTTTAGCGCATTTATCCTGTCCCTATGTGATGGGTGCGCCCTTCTTGCTTTTACCACAAATCCGTGGTCTCGTAATATTTGATGGTCTGATTTTGATGATGTTGTACTTCTTGCTACTCCTGCAGGGTCAGGGTATATATATTTTAATGTTGGGAAATTTCTGCGTAAATATTTTGCCATTTCCTCTGTATTAGAATTAACTAACACTGCTTCATCAAAGTAGTGTATATCTGAATTGCTATATTCATATGCTATTTGAGCAACCATTTTAGAAACGTTGAAATCCATTCCTGCCCAAAGCAACTGACTTTCTTCTGCATCAGATTTTAAGTGAATACTCCTGTCAAAGTTGTAAGCCACCCTATTCTGTGCTGATTCAAAACTTGCTTCAAATTCTTGTTGATAAAGCCTTTCATCCATATTGCGTTTAGCTCTCTCAACTTCTTCTTTTGGTACCCAACCTCCATCTATGGTTTTAAATTGCCAAGACTTCCAATCGGGGTCGCCTCCTTGTCCTTTTAAGAATAGATCATAAAAGCCATTATTAAACCCATCAGGAGTTCCAATGAACAATGCCTTGCTATTAGGATTGGTTGTCATCATAGGATATATGACCTCCTCCCAAGCGTGGCTTTTCATATATGCATATTCGTCTAGAACTACTTTGTCCAAATGACTTCCCCTAAGTTTTGATGGGTCTTCTGCACCTTTAATCGCAATCTCTGCACCTGATACCGAGAAGCTCATATCCGATTCGTTGATTCTGACGTTTGGAAAGTTTCTCACTATCTTTCTCAATATTGGCATTGCTACTAACTTTCCTTGCCTGTATGTTGGCATTACTATCCATCTGCGTTCTCCCGGCTTTAACATTCCTGCTAGTAGCCAAGTTATGCTTAGATACGTCTTTCCGAATCTCCTCCCTGCCACTACCACTTTGAACTTGTGTGGGTCGGCTAATATCTTTTCCGTTGTAGGAGTGATTTTCATTCTTCATCTATTTCGGGCAGTCCTGTTTTAATTAATTGCATAGGTTCGTGTGTTTCTACTGATATTGCCTGTAAAGGACGACCTTCAGTTCTGTCTGCTATAAATTGTACTGCCCAATGCTTTCCCCCTAGAGCATAGTCAAATACTTTTCGCAATACTACGTCCAACTTTGTATTCTCACCATCTAGAGTTCCTTCTTCGTCTCCAATCTTTCGTAGAATATCAGGAATTGATTGCCTCCCTTTTGGTCTTCCCTTACCAACCGATGCTGTGTTACCTGCAACAAATTGCCCTTTGTTATTCCGATTTTGCCCGTTTTCAATCGGCTCTGACATATTGTTTCCTGAGTTTTATTTGATTTGGTGTTTCCCAAGATTGCTTGTACTCTACATCACTAAATAGCTTACTAAAACCTGTTATATGTTTTAGCTTTACTAATTCTTCAGC
>MDTG01199135.1_pt1 | contig 10196 bp, 8 predicted proteins | sample 811421 | NCBI WGS metagenome assembly MDTG01 (sample SAMN05326645, study PRJNA326480) | marine metagenome | isolation source: seawater | place: Pacific Ocean: South East | collected 2011 | reverse complement strand
TATCTTATTTTGAATCTTCTTTACCTTTAAAAATATTTCAAAAAGGGAATGAGTTAAATATTAAAGGAGAAAAAAAATATAGAAATATATTAAGAAATGCTATTCATAAAACTCTAACTGAAATTAAGTTAAATAAAAAATTAAGAGAAAAAAACTTAATACAAGAAAATTTAAAGATGCAACTTTCAATAGATTCAGAAAATATAAAAAATTTTACTATTACAAAAACAAATAAAGTAGATGTTGTAGGAAAAAGCATTAGGCAAAATGAGTACCTAGATATTTTGAGAAAAAACCAAATTATTTTTGCTATTGGGCCAGCGGGAACTGGAAAAACATTCCTAGCAGTAGCTGCTGCAGTTTCACAATTAATTGAAAATAAATTTGACAGAATAATTTTATCTCGGCCTGCGGTAGAAGCTGGAGAAAAGTTAGGATTTCTACCTGGCGATTTAAAGGAAAAAGTCGATCCTTATTTAAGACCTTTATATGATTCTCTTTACGATTTGATGCCATCTGATGTTGCAATTCGAAAGATACAAACAGGGGAAATTGAAATTGCCCCTTTAGCCTTTATGAGAGGAAGAACATTAAATAATTCATTTGTGATTTTAGATGAGGCACAAAATGCAACCTATAATCAGATAAAAATGTTTCTTACGAGATGTGGAAAAAATTCTCGCATGGTTGTCACAGGAGATCCTTCTCAAACAGATTTAGCAAAAAGAGGTGATTCGGGATTGATTAAGTCCATAAGAATTTTAGAACAAATTGACGAAATAGAAGTTATTAATTTTAATGCAAAGGATATAGTTCGAGACAATATGGTAACCAAAATAATTGAAGCTTATGATGCCTACGATGAGCATGTCAAAGATTTACTTGATACTTCTTCTTAATATTAATTAATTAGATGATTAAAGTTAGTTTTAATATTGATGAGCCTTTTTGGGTTAAGGAAATGCCATTATTTAAAAAAAACATTTTGAAGGCTGCAAAAGAAACTCTATATACTGCCTCTAAATTTAAAAAAAATAATTTAGAAGTAAGTTTTTTACTTACATCAGATTCTAATATAAGATTGATTAACAAAAACTACAGAAAAAAAGATAAATCGACAAATGTACTTGCATTTCCAATGAACCAAAATACCTTTGGTGAAAATTATATTGTTGGAGATGTTGTAATTTCACTTCAAAAGATTTTAAGCGAATCAAAAAAACTTAAAATTCAAAAATATAAGTACTTATCACAAATCACAATTCATGGAGTTCTTCATTTGCTAGGATTTGATCACAAATCAAACAAACAATATGAAGAAATGAATAGAATAGAGCAAAAGGTATTTAATAAAATATTTTCTAAATAATGTTTAAAAATATATTAAGCAAATTTTTTTTACCAAGTATATCTAAGAATGGCTCTCTTAAAAAGAATCTAGAAACAGTTTTAGATACCGCCAAAAAAGATGATGAGAATATTTCTAAACAAGAAAGGCTGATGTTATTAAATGTCTTAAAAATGGATCAAATTAGATCAACAGACATAATGATACCGCGGGCTGATATTGGAGCTGTTGAAGTTAACGACTCTTTTGAAAAAGTATTAGAAGTTTTTATTAAAGAGTCTCATTCACGTGTTCCTGTTTATGAAAAAAATTTAGATAACATTATTGGAATGATACATATTAAAGACCTTGTAAAATATCAAAATGAAGGAAATTTTGAACAAGGTTTTTTGAAAAAAATAAAAAGAGAAATAATTGAAATACCTCCATCAATGCCGGTATTAGATTTATTAATGAAAATGCAACTGACAAGATTACATATGGGTATTGTAATTGATGAGTACGGTGGAACAGATGGACTAGTTACTATCGAGGATGTCATTGAAGAGATTACTGGAGAAATAGAAGATGAGCATGATGAGCAAAATATGCCAATGTTAATTAAAACATCTCCTAATTCTTTTGAGGCTAGTGCTAGAGTTGAAATAAAAGAATTTGAAAAACTATCAAATATAAATTTTTTTAAAGATAATAATATTGAAGATGTAGATACGTTAGGTGGTTTAGTGGTCGCTATGGCTGGAAGAGTGCCACAAAGAGGGGAAATTCTCAAACATGAGTCAGGACTAACATTTGAAATTAATGACGCAGATCCTCGAAGAATTAAATCTATAAAAATTACATATTCAAAATCATAGAAAATGAATTCTCATTTTTTTTTTTCGAATAAAAAAAGAATATTTCTATTAGCCTCTTTGATCTTAGGAGGGTTACTTTCCCTTTCATTTGATCCATATAATATACCATTTTTTTCATTAATTATCATTGGCTTATTTTTTAAGCTCAATGATTATATTTTTTTAGTTTATGGAAAAAATTATAAACTAATGTTTGCCACAGGAGTTTTGTTTGGATTCAGTTTTTTTATTACAAGTATTTATTGGATTACCAATTCGATCTTTGTTTTTGATTCAAATTTAGCTTTTCTTTTGCCTTTTCCACTTATTTTTCTGCCATTAATTCTTGGATTATTTTATGGATTTATGCAAGTGGTAAATTCATTTTTTTGGAACTCAAATGTCTCACGAGTATTTTACTTTTCAGCATTGTGGTCTCTTTTTGAAATATTGAGAAGTTCTTTATTGACAGGTTTCCCTTGGAATTTGATTGCGTATAGTTGGTCATGGTCAATTAATTTTATGCAGTCATTATCACTGTTTGGAGTTTTTGGATTAGGTTTTATATCTATATTTTGTGCTGCAGGAATATTTTCAATAAATTATAAGAAGATAAATATCTTTCTATTTATATTTTCTATTTCTATTTTAGTTCTTTTATATTTATTTGGACATAATAGGGTTTTCAATTATGAAAATATTTATATTAATGAAGATAAAATTAGATTAGTAAGCACTAATTTCCATCAAGATGAAAAATGGTCAGAAGAATCTTTTAAAAAAATGACGTCACTTGGTTCAAAGACGATCGCAACTTTTTTCCCTGAAACTTCATTTGGACTGCGTCAGACAATGCAAGATAATTGGTTTAGTGGTTTTATTAGGATTAATGGTAAGGAATTTTATAACTCTGTTAAATTTAATAATCAAATTTATGACAAGAGAAAACTTGTACCTTTTGGTGAATTTATTCCATTGCACGAAATATTAAAAAAAACTGGATTTAAAAATTTGATACCTTTTGAGTCATTTCAGGTGGGTAAGCCAAATAATTCTTTTAGTGATTATGTAGTGCCACTTATATGTTATGAAGGAATTTTTCCAAATATTGTAAAAGGGAATATACTTCCTACTTCAGGTGTTTTAGTTAATATTACTAATGATGCATGGTTTGGAGATGGTGCAGGACCTATTCAACATTTTACCCATGTTAGATTTCGTTCAATTGAAAATGGATTACCTCTTATTCGATCAGCAAATATGGGAATTTCTGCTTTAGTTAACCCAATCGGTGAAATAGAACAAATTATTCCCCATGGTCAAATGGGCTTTATGGATATACAAATTCCAATGAAAATTAGAAGTACTTTTTATACTCAATTTGGGGACAACATTACATATTTTTTTATAGTCTTATTTTTTTTAATTGGCTATTCTACTGCAAAATTAACCAAAGATTAGAAGTATGGATAAAGAATATTTATTTACGAGCGAGTCTGTCTCAGAGGGACACCCAGATAAAGTTTGCGATATAATCTCTGACTATATTGTGGATGATTTTTTAGCACAACCAAATTCAGAAAATTGGAGAGTTGCTCTTGAAACATTAGTTACCACCAATCAAGTAGTTGTTTCTGGAGAAGTTCGCGGGCCCGAGGGATTCAATTGTGATTATGAATCTTTGGCAAGGGAAGCGGTAAAAGAAATTGGCTATGAACAGGATAAGTTTCATTGGAAAAATTTTAATTTTACATCTTATGTTCATGGACAATCTGGTGATATTGCAATGGGTGTTGATGCAAAAGATAATAAGGACCAAGGTGCCGGTGACCAAGGTATTATGTTTGGCTATGCTTGCAAAGAAACACCAGTGCTAATGCCCGCCCCTATTTATTATTCTCATTTGATTCTAAAAAATCTTGCTGAAGCCAGAAAAAATAAAACAATTAGTGGAATTCAACCAGACTCAAAAAGTCAAGTTACTTTAAAATATGACGGATCTAATCCTTTAGAGTGCACAGAAGTTGTTGTTTCTACTCAACATGATAAAGATTTAGAATTATCAGACGTTACAGAAATTGTTACACCATTTATAAGAGATGTGCTTCCAGAAGAATGGTTAAAGAATACTGAATTCCATATTAACCCTACAGGTAGATTTGAAACAGGTGGTCCAGATGGAGATACAGGTCTTACAGGTAGAAAAATAATAGTTGATACCTACGGTGGAGCAGCACCTCATGGAGGTGGAGCATTTTCAGGTAAGGATCCAACTAAAGTTGATAGATCTGCAGCCTATATTGCCCGTTACCTTGCAAAAAATATAGTTGCAGCAGATTTAGCTGATAAGTGCACAATTCAACTTGCATATGCAATTGGAGTATCAAGACCTTTATCTTTTTATGTAAATACACATGGTTCAGGAAAAGTCGACAATGATACCCTTATTAAAAAATTAAATGATATTGTTGATTTAACACCAAGGGGAATCAGAGATCATCTTGAATTACATAAACCAATATATAAGGGTTCTGCTGCGTACGGCCATTTCGGAAGAGATGCAGGTAATGACGGCTCATTTTCATGGGAGAAAACAGACTTAGTGGATCAACTTAAAAATATTTAATTTTTGTTTGAGTTAAGTAATCAGTTTCCTAAGTTTTATCAATTTCATGGTAGAAGAATTACTAAAAAATTATCTTTATCAAGTATAGAGTTAATCAAAAGTGAATTTAAAAAGTATTCTCTTGATGAAGATGTTATTAGTTTATTAAATAAGAAAAAAAATAATCTTAATTTATCATTAAATAATAATTTTAAAAAAATAGTTATAGAGGTTGGATTTGGAAATGGTGATTATTTAATCAATAATGCCAAAAAAAATCCTCATATTTTATATATTGGTTCTGAGGTTTATATTAATGGAATAGCAAAAGTACTAAAGTATATAGTAAATTCTAATACTAATAATATAAAACTATGTGGAATAAATTTTTTATATTTGCTTGAATCTTTAAAATTAAAAACAATAGATGAAATATATATTATCAATCCTGATCCTTGGCCAAAAAAGAGACATAATAAAAGAAGATTATTAAATTTAGATAATCTTGCTTCAATGTATAAATTGTTAAAAAAAAATGGGAAAATTTTTATTACTACAGATTCAAAAAAATATTTCGATGAAATTATACTAGTTTTAAAAGATGATACACAATTTAATGAAGTTCTCCATGAGAAGATCATCAAGTCAGACATTATGTATGGTATTTCTAATTATCAAAAGAAAGCTATATTAAATAAAAAAGATATTTATAAAATTGAAATTCTTCATAACTAACATATTGAATTTAAATAATATTTTCACTACTTGATTTCTTAATTTTTGGGGTGTATAGAATAAACACATTATTGCTAAACCAAAATTAAAGTGGGTTAAGCCCACTTTTTTTTTATTTAAAAGGAAAACTAATGGTAAGTGCAAATAAAATAGAAATTTTAAGAATAGCCGAAACTGTAGCTCAGGAAAAAATGATTGAAAAAGAAATTGTTTTGTCTGCGTTAGAAGAAGCAATTGTTAAGGCAGCTAAGAGTAATTATGGAGAGGAAAATGAGGTTGTTGCAGAAATCAATCAAGAAAATGGAGATATCTTGATTTCTAGAAAGATGTTAGTTGTTGAAGAAGCTAAAAATAAATTTTTAGAAATTAATCTTAAAGATGCAAAAAAAATAAATGGTGCAGCTCAAATTGGTGATGAACTATTAGATCCTTTGCCGCCAATGGATTTTGGAAGAATTGCTGCTCAATCCGCAAAACAAGTTATCACTTCAAAAGTTAGAGAAGCAGAAAGAGAAAGACAATATAATGAGTACAAGGACAGAGTTGGAGAAGTAGTTAATGGTATAGTTAAAAGATCAGAATTTGGAAATATAGTACTTGATTTAGGTAAAGCAGAGGGAGTTATAAGAAAAGACCAAGCAATTCCCAGGGAAAATCTTAGGAATGGAGACAGAGTTAAAGCATACATTTATGATGTTCGATCTGAACTAAAAGGTCCACAAATATTTCTTTCAAGATCCCATCCACAATTTATGGCAAAGTTGTTTACCCAAGAAGTTCCAGAGATTTACGATGGTATCATTTTAATTAAAAGTGTTGCTAGAGATCCAGGAAGCAGGGCTAAAATAGCTGTTTCAACTGATGATAGTTCAATAGATCCTGTCGGAGCATGTGTAGGTATGAGGGGAAGTAGAGTTCAAGCTGTAGTTAATGAATTACAGGGGGAAAAAATAGATATTATTAATTGGTCTGAGAATGTAGCCAATTTAGCAATAGCATCTCTTTCACCAGCTGAGGTTTTAAAAGTTGTATTAGATGAGGACCAAAATAAAATTGAAGTAGTAGTATCTGAAGAACATTTAAGTTTAGCAATTGGAAGAAGAGGGCAAAATGTTAAACTTGCTACAGAGCTTACAGGATGGGAAATAGACATTCTCACAGAAGACGAAGAGTCTTCAAAGAGACAAGAAGATTTTGTATTAAAATCTACTCTTTTTGTTGAATCTCTTGATGTTGACGAAACTCTTGCACAGCTATTGGTTAGTGAAGGATTTGGATCCGTAGACCAAATCTTAGATGCTGAGAGATCAGAATTACTTGCAATTGATGGTTTTGAAGAGGAAATTGTAGACGAGCTCATGGCTAGGTCTAAGAAATTCGCAGAAGAAAAAGAAATTCAAGATAATCAAAAACTAAAAGAGCACAATGTAAGTAATGATCTTTTAGAATTTAATTTTCTAACAAAAACCATGTTGGTAACTTTAGCTGAAAATAATATTAAAACTTTGGAAGAATTTGCTGGATTAACTACAGATGATCTTATTGGATACTATGAAGATAGACATGATAAAAACTCAAAAGTTAGAGGTATTCTTGAAGAATACAATATAACTAAAGATGAAGGTGACGAACTTATTATGGAAGCAAGAAAAATATGGCTTAACTAGTCATAATCAAAGTTTAAGCTATGCCTGAAGATAAAAAAAATAAAAAAACCTTAAGTTTAAAACTTGGAACAAAAAGAAATTTTGCTCCAGTTAATTCTATTGAGACAGGCAAAACTGTAATAGTAGAAAAGAAAAGATTACGTAAAAATAATCCCACTACTCAACCTCAAACTAAAGAGAACTTTAGTCAAAAATCAAAAAAAGAAATTCAAGAAACAGAAGGTTCAGAGTCCAATATAAAAAATGAAGGCTATGTTAAATCAGGAGTTATTTTAAAGCCTTTAACAAAAGATGAACAAAAAAAGATTTTAAAGGCAGATACTCGTGAGGAAAAAAATATAGCCATTAGTAAGATTAGAGGAGATGAAAAAAAAGAAGTTGCTAAGCCAGATATAATAGATGACGTTTTTATTGAATCTGAAAAAAATGTTCAAGATGAAAAAAAGAAAGTCAATGAAGATCCTAAAATTGATGAATTTAAAGAAAGAAAAAAACCATCTGTATCATTTGGTAGAAAAAAAGTTAGAGAGAGAAAAGTAACTATTGTTACTGCATTGAGCGATGTAGAGGAAAGAACAAGAAGTTTAGCGGCTTACAAGCGTGCAAAACAAAAAAACAAAAAAATAAATGTGGAGACAGAACCTCAAAAGAAGTTAATTAGAGAAGTAAATATTCCTGAACATATAACTGTTAAAGAATTAGCTAATAGAATGACTGAAAAGTCAGGCGATGTCATTAAATCGCTAATGAAAATGGGTATGATGGCGACCATAAATGAGACTTTGGATGCTGATACAGCAGAATTAATTGTTACTGAGTTTGGCCACAAATTTAAAAGAGAAAATATAGAAGATATTGAAAAAGAACTTATTTCTAAAGATCTTAAAGCGGCAAAAGATCAATCTAGATCACCTATTGTAACTATTATGGGCCATGTCGATCATGGAAAAACATCATTATTAGATAAAATAAGAAATAGCAACGTAGTTTCTGGAGAAAGTGGAGGAATTACTCAACATATTGGAGCTTATGAAATTATACATAAAAAGAAAAATATTACTTTTATAGATACACCTGGACATGCGGCATTTACTGATATGCGAGCCAGAGGAGCCTCCGTTACAGACATTGTAGTATTAATAGTAGCTGCTGATGATGGAGTAATGCCTCAGACCAAAGAAGCTATATCACACGCTAAATCGGCTGATGTTCCTATTATTGTTGCGATCAATAAATGTGATAAGCCAGAAGCAGATCCAAAAAAAATCAAGGAACAACTATTGGGAGAAGAATTAATTGTAGAGGAATTATCCGGAGACATTCAATGCGTCGAAGTTTCAGCTGAAACTGGCCTCAATTTAAATCAGTTATTAGATTCAATTGTCGTGCAAGCAGAACTTCAAGAACTAAAGGCAAACTATGAAACTTTTGTTGAGGCTACAGTTATAGAGGCTAATATTGATAAAGGTAGAGGTCCTATTTGTAATGCTATTATTACTAATGGAAAACTTAGCATTGGCAATATCGCTGTTGCTGGGACTCAATACGGAAAAGTTAGAGCTATATTAAATGACAAAGGTCAGAATTTAAAAGAAGCATTTGCATCGATGCCAGTTCAAGTTTTAGGTTTAAATAGTGCCCCTGAGGCAGGAGATAGTCTTGTTACAGTGGAAAGTGATGAAAAAGCAAAGGAGTTGTGTGAGTTAAGAAGTCAGATTAGACAAAATAAACTTATTCCAAAAAAAATAAAGAATTTAGATAATGAGCAAGCATTCGGCTCACTTGATAATTTAAAAGAAATTGTTGAAGTAGTTGTGAAATCAGACACAAGGGGTTCAACAGAAGCAATAGTCAACCAAATTGAAGATATTCATAGCGAAAAGGTTAGCATTAAAGTTATTCATTCTGGTGTAGGATTTATAAATGAGACAGACGTTGCTCTTGCAATGGCTTCAAATGCATTGTTGCTATCATTTAACACATCTGTGACAAAAGAAGCCAAGCAAAAGGCAAAAATTAATAAACAAAATATTTCTAACTTTTCGATTATTTATGAATTAATTGAATATGTATCTGACTTTGCTAGTGGAAAGTTAAAACCTACGATTAAAGAAAATTACTTAGGAAAAGCTGAAATATTGCAGGTATTTAAGGTATCAAAAATAGGCTCTATTGCAGGATGTATTGTAGCAGATGGACTTATTAGTAAAGATGCTAAAGCAAGAGTTTTGAGGAATGAAGAATCTATTTTTGATGGAGATATATCAAGTTTAAAGAGAGAAAAAAATGAAGCTAATGAGGTAAGAGCTGGAACAGAATGTGGAATTGGAATTAAGGATTTTGATGAGTTTGAGATAGGTGATTTTATTGAAGTCTATAATGTTGAAGAAGTAGCACAATCTTTGTGATAATAAAAAGAACTAAAAAAAAATCAAGTAGATATTTAAGAGTAGCAGAGATTGTAAAAAAAGCTGTAAGTGAAGTGCTTTTAAAAAATGAACTTCCACTAAATCCAAATTTTAAATTTCCACTTAGTGTTGTTTCTATTGAAATGAGTCCTGATTTAAGAATAGCCTACGTTTACGTTAGTACACATGAAAATTTAGAAAAAGATGAGATTATTAATAAATTAGAAAGCTGTAGAAAATATCTTGCTAAAGAAGTTAATCAGTTAATCAGTCTCAAGTTTGTCCCAAAACTAATTTATAGAAATGATTTAACTATAGAAAAATATGATCAAATTTCAAAATTACTTGAAACAAAAAAAGTAAAAAGTGATTTAAAAAACAATGAAGATTAGTAATCATTCAGGTTGGGTTTTTATAGATAAGCCTGAAGGTAAAACATCATTTGATATTATTCGCCAAATAAAAAAAATTCTAAAAATTAAGAAAGTTGGGCACTGTGGAACTTTGGACCCTATTGCTTCAGGGATATTAGGTATTGGCATAGGAGAAGCTACAAAAAGCATTCCTTTTTTTTCTAAAAGGAAAGAATATAAATTT
>MDTG01406392.1_pt1 | contig 10197 bp, 10 predicted proteins | sample 811421 | NCBI WGS metagenome assembly MDTG01 (sample SAMN05326645, study PRJNA326480) | marine metagenome | isolation source: seawater | place: Pacific Ocean: South East | collected 2011 | reverse complement strand
ATAATATTAATTGATTTTAAAAGATAATTCTTTTACTAATTTAACACATAGGGCTTATATTCTTTGCTAAAATGAAAAAAATCATAGTAACAGGCGGATCAGGGTTTATAGGAAGCAACCTTGTTAATTTCTTAATCAAAAAAAATTATTTTGTGGTAAATTTAGATAAACTTACTTATTCCTCAAATAAATACGACGATGAAATAAGAGATAAATCTAATTATAAATTAATCAAAATTGATATAAATAATAAAAAAAAATTAATAGAAATTTTCAAAAAATATAAACCTAAAGCTATTTTCAATTTAGCTGCTGAAACACATGTCGATAGATCAATAGATGGTCCCAAAAATTTTATTCATACTAATATAAATGGATCATTTAACCTTTTAGAGGCATTAAGATTTCTTCAAAAAAAACAAATTAAAATTAAATTAATTCATGTATCAACTGATGAAGTTTATGGAGATATTAAAAAAGGCATGAGATCGAATGAAGATCATAGATACAACCCGAGTTCGCCCTACTCTGCTTCTAAAGCAAGTGCAGATCATTTGGTAAAATCTTATATCAGAACCTACAATTTGAGTGCTGTAATTTCAAATTGTTGTAATAATTATGGCCCATATCAATTCCCTGAAAAACTAATTCCAAAAATAATTTCAAATATTTTTAACAACAAAGAACTTCCAATTTATGCAAAGGGCAAAAACTCAAGGGAATGGATACACGTAGAAGACCATTGTGCAGCCTTATTCAAGCTATATTTGCAAGGTAAAAATGGAGAATGTTACAATATAGGTTCAGGAGAAAATTTAAGAAATATAGATTTGGTAAAAAAAATAATTAAAATTTGTAAAATATTGAAAATTAAAATTGGTCATAAAATAAAAATTAAATTTGTAAAAGATAGACCAGGTCACGATTTTAGATATGCTTTAGATAATAGAAAAGCTCTAAGAATATTAAAATGGAAGCCAAAAATAAAATTAGATGAAGGTTTAAAAAATACAATTACCTGGTACTTAAATAATCAAAAATTTTTAAAAAATATTAAAATAAAAAATTATGATAAGCGTTTAGGTCTCAAAATATGATTAAAAAAGGAATTATATTAGCTGGAGGAATGGGTTCAAGAATGAGTCCGCTAACAAAAGCAGTAAATAAACAACTGCTTCCCCTTTATGATAAACCATTAATATTTTATCCTTTATCTGTTTTAATGTTAGCTGGAATTAAAAAAATTTTAATTATAGTTAATAAAGGTCAACTTTATCAATTCAGAAAAATTTTACCTGAAAAAAATAATCTTGGAATTTCGATTGAATACAAAGAACAGCTAAAGCCTGAAGGATTGCCGCAAGCTTTTACTATTGGAGAACAATTCATTGCTAATGATAGCGTATCTCTTATTCTTGGTGATAATTTTTTTTATGGGCAAAGTCAGACAAAAATATTAAAGAAAAATATAAATTTAAAATCGGGTGCGAAAATCTTTATTCATCCAGTTAAAAATCCTAATCTTTATGGGGTAGCGTCTTTAAATAAAAATAAGAAAGTAATAAATCTAATTGAAAAACCAAAAAAAACTAAATCGAATTTTGCTGTTACTGGTCTTTATTTTTTTGATAATAAAGTAGTTCAGTATACAAAAAAGCTTAAACCCTCTAAAAGACGTGAATTAGAGATTATAGATTTATTGAACATTTATAAAAAGAAAAATAAATTAAAAGCTGAATTTATTGGAAGAGGTGGTTCTTGGTTGGATACAGGTAATATAAATGACTTTTACGAGGCGTCTAACTTTATTTCTGCTATTGAGAACAGACAAGGATTAAAAATTGCTTGTGTAGAGGAAATTGCACTTAAAAATAATTGGATTAATAAAAAACATATTAAGAACGCTATAAACTTTTATGGTGCTTGTAATTATTCAAAATATCTAAAATCATTAATTAATTAATGGCTAGAGTAATTGTAACAGGTTCAGATGGACGATTTGGTCAAATTCTTCAAAAACTAAATAAAAATTTTATATATAGAAACAAAAAACAGTTAAATATTTTATCTTCACAATCAATATCTCAAAATTTTAAAAAATTTAAACCTAATATAGTGATCCATTTAGCAGGGCTATCAAGACCCATGAAAATTCATGAAAACAATATTTATAAGAGTATTGACTTAAATATCAAAGGTACATGCAATTTAGTTCAACAAGCTTTAAAACATAAAATAAAAATTATTTACCTATCAACTAGTTACGTTTACCCTGGAAAAAAGGGTAACTATAAAGAAAATGACCCAGTAAAACCATGGAATAATTATTCATGGTCAAAACTTGGTGGAGAATGTGCTGTTCAAATGTATAAAAATTCACTAATTCTTAGAATGTGTATGACTGAAAAACCATTCGTACATAAAAAGGGATACGCAAATGTAAAATCTAATTTTATATTTCAAGAAGATGCCGCAAAAATAATTCTAAAATTAATTAATAAAAAGGGGATAATTAATGTTGGCGGCCCAAGTCAAACAATTTTTAATTTTGCAAAAAAATTTAATAAAAAATTGAAAAAAATTTACTCAAAAGGTGAGTTTCCTAAAAGAGCTGATATGAATTTGAATTACCTAAATAAGATTTTAAAAAAATGAAGATAAAAACAACAGTTTTTGAAGGTTTATTAATAGTTTCTCAAAGGAATAACGCCGACAGTAGAGGAAATCTTAGAGAAACTTTTCACAATAAAGTGCTTAAAAAAAAATTTATTTTTGAATATTGCACAACGTCTAAAAAAAATGTTCTTAGAGGTTTTCACTTCCAATCAAAAAATAAACAGTCAAAATTTGTTAACGTTTTAAAAGGTAAAATTCTCGATGTGGTTATTGACTTAAGAAAAAATTCTAAGACATTTGGAAAAATTTTTAAGATAATTTTATCGAAAAAAAATGCTTTGGGACTTTATATTCCTGCAGGATTTGCGCATGCTTACTACAGTTATTCTAATGAAAATATTATATATTATAAGTTAGATAATTATTACAACCCAAAACATGAAAGCGGAATAATTTATAATGATAAAGCTCTAAAAATTGTTTGGCCAAAAAAAAAATTAGTTGTATCAAAAAAAGATCAAAAATTACTAACATTAAAAGAATTCAAAGAAAAATTTAAATATCTTTAATTAAAGTCATTTATATCTTTAAACAAAATAGGCATGATTTTAAATTTTGTATATTTTCTAAACCAATAGGAAACGTATCTTTCTGCTAAAAAACCATAAATTCTCTTTAAACCGTAGCTTTCAAGATTAAATCCAAAAACCTTTTCACACTCAAATAGCCATGGGAAGATTGAATTATAAAATTTTTCTAAAGTTAGGGGAGATTTACAGATAAACATATTATGTGGATTAAAAGATACCTCTGTATTAACAAATTCTCTAAAATTTGTACGGTCATTTTTGTCCATTAAAGATATTGCTTTGTCTAAATTTCCATCTCCATGCATTAAGTCAAAATGAAATTTAATACTCCTTTTATTTTTATTGAAAAGAAACGATGGATTTTTCAAAATTTTTTTGTAATTTTTTTTTAAAAATTTTGCTAATTTTAATTGATTAATGAAAATAGGTTCACCTAAGATACTCTCATAATTATCATATTCTTTTGGAATTTCTTTAATTATATTTTCTGAAAAATCATTAAAATTATCTGAAATTTTTTTATCTGTATTTAATGACCAAAATTTTCTGTATTGACAAAAACCTGTCCACTCGGTTTCCAAATTTTTAATTTTATTTTTCCACAACCAATAGTGAAAAGTATATTCTCCATAAAAAGGATTTTTATTTGAGATATTATCTCCAGTTATATCTCTTAAGAACTCATTATTGTGAATTTTTTTTCCTAAACCAACGGGTATATATCCAATTTTTTTTATTTTATTTAAGTGTAAATCATTCAAAGTAATACAATACATTTTCATAATATTTGGTAGCGAGGGGCGGATTCGAACCGCCGACCCCAGGCTTATGAGTCCTGTGCTCTAACCAACTGAGCTACCTCGCCATTTTTTTCTAATGAATTTAAATATTTTATAATTTTTTACAAGTCATTAAGTAATTTAAAATATTTTTCAAAATGTATTTGGTGGTAAAAGTCATAAGCTTTATCTCCTATCGGAAATAAAACAGGGAAATTTGGACAAGCTTCTAATAATCTAGGTTTTTTTAAAGCCTCTGCAATAGAAAAACCAAAACCCAAATTTCCAATAAAAAACTTGCTAGAATTGATTATTTTTGCCATTTCTAAAAAATCTTTACAATCATAAAATTCTAAATTCTTAATATTTTTTTTTAAATCTAAATATTCATCATGAAGTCCGATAAAAATTAAATTTTTATAATTTGAGAGAAAATTATAATTTATATGTTCATTTCTATATCTATGAGATCTTAATATTGAAATTTTATCTTTAAAACTCTCTATTTTTTCAACTTCTAAAAAACTATTACTCATATCTAATGGGACTCCTGTTATATGAGAGTACCATCTCATAGAATGAAAAATGATATTAAATGGCATTTGCCTGAATAGATTTAAATCTACGTCAATCCTATTATTGTTAAACTCGCAAACAGAGTTTAAATATTTTTGCATATTCAGTAATGGAAAAAGTAAATCATAGCTTTTTTTGCTTATGAGAATATCCCCAGACGGGTGATTATGGTAGTGAAGTTTATTTTTTTTATTTATCTCGATAAATAAGTTACATTTTTTTGTTTTTCCTAACTCCTTTATCAATGGTAGAGCATAAATCAAATCACCTAAATGACCAGAATGCAAAAAATTAAGTTCATTTTTTTGATCTATATTTTGGCTAATTTGGTTAATCTTATCTTTTATATTATTGTTATAAAAAAATATATTTTCATCAATTTTTTTTTTATATTTTAATTCTTCATATTTGTTTTTATTAAATATTTTCAGAAAAAAATTTTTAATCATTATTTAACCTATATAAAAATTAGTCTATTTTTTCAGATTTCACTTAGTAATTAAGATAAATACAACTAACTGTTTAAAAAAATAACTATACACTAAAATTTTATTAAAGCTATAATTTCAAAATCTAATAAAATAAGAGAATTTTAATAAACTAAATTTTTGAAAATGAGTTATTTAGATGACAAATATAATTTTTTAAAACCTTTAAAAAATAGTAATCTTATTAGAGCAGGAGTAAATAAAGATGGTGGGTATGTCGTGGACTCAATCTTATTTAAAAAAACCGAACATCTTTTAAGTTTAGGCATGGGCGATGATTGGTCATTTGAACTTGATTTTTTAAATAAAAATGAATTTGGAAAAATCAGCATTTATGATTATTCGATTAACTTTTATACTTTTTTAAAACCGTTACTCAAATGTTTCAAAAGATTTCTGCTTTTTAGAAATACATTTTCTGATCTAAAATTTAGATATTTTAAATTTATGGAATATTTTTTATTTGTGAGACATAAAAAAGTAAGCTTTTACAAGGAAAAAATATCAAAAGAAAATGGAAAAGAATTTAAATCAACTTCTCTAACTAAAGCTTTTAAAAGATTAAATCAAATTGATAAAATAATTTTAAAAATTGACATTGAGGGATATGAATATGAAATTATAGATGAAATTATTAGTAATTATAAAAAAATTGAAATGGTTATATTAGAATTTCATAATATTGATTGTAATGAAAAAATTTTTATTAATTGTATGAAAAAATTGTTAATAAATTTTGATGTTATTCATTTACATGGAAATAATCACTGTGGACAGTGTATTTCAGGAATGCCGATTGCTTTAGAAGTAACTATGGTAAATAAAGTAAATATTAAAGATAAAGATTTATATGAAAAAAATTTTCCAAGGCCAATCTTAGATTTTCCTAACAATCCGTACAAAAAGGATATTTTTTTTTCCTTTAAGTAAAATATATTTTAAAAATTTTTATTTGTTTTATTTATAATATATATATATTTTTGAATTTAAGATAAATTGAATAATGTTCTAGAGTTATTTATGAAGAAAAAAAAAGTTTTAATTACCGGTATTACAGGGCAGGACGGATCATATTTGTCAGAATTTTTATTGAAAAAAAACTATGAGATTCATGGTTTAGTAAGAAGGGTTGCTTTAGAAGATGGTAATCATAGACTTTGGAGATTAAGGCATATACTAAAAAACATTAATTTACATGCAGCATCACTAGAAAGTTATGCCAGCTTGGTAAAACTTATTTTAAAAATTAAACCTGATGAAGTTTACCACTTAGGTGCACAGAGTTACGTTGACTATTCTTTTAAAGATGAGTTTTCAACACTTAATACTAATATTAATGGAACTCATTATATTTTATCGGCTTTAAAAGAGTTTTCACCTAAAACGAAATTTTACTTTGCAGGCTCATCAGAAATGTTTGGTAAAGTTAAACAGGTACCTCAAACAGAAAAAACTCCTTTTCATCCTAGATCTGTTTATGGAATTTCAAAAGTTGCAGGTTACGATTTAACTAGAAATTATAGAGAAGCTTATGAAATGTTTTGTTGCACTGGTATACTATTTAACCACGAGTCACCAAGAAGAGGATTTGAATTTGTGACAAGAAAAATAACTCATGCTGTGGCAAAAATAAAATTTGGCCTTCAAAAAGAATTAAAACTTGGAAATATCGACGCCAAGAGAGACTGGGGTCATGCAAAAGATTATGTTGAAGCAATGTGGCTTATGTTAAATCAAAAAAATCCAGATGATTACGTTATCAGTACTGGAAAACAATACTCAGTAAGAGATTTTGCTAAACTTGCATTTGAGCAAGTTGATTTAGATTATAAGAAATATGTTAAGATAGACAAAAATCTTTTTAGGCCTTCTGAGGTTATGACTTTACTTGGAAACTGTAACAAGGCAAAAAAACAACTTAATTGGAAACCAAAATACACTTTTAAAAAACTTGTAAAAGATATGGTAAACTCTGATCTGAATTTTGTTAAAACAGAGGGATATTAAAACTTGTTATAATTATTAAACTTATATTGTAAGAATTATTCCAAAAACGGTAACTGCGGATACAGCTGCGACACTTAAAGCTAAATTTCTTTTTTTTTCTATTTTTTTTTCCTCGTTCAATCTTGAAAGTAAATCTGTAACTTTAACTCTTCCTTGTGAATTATCTACTTCAGATTGATTATTTTCAAAATTAAATTCAGATTTCATAACATAAACTTATTAAATATAATTTTAATTTTAAACAATTGTGAGGATCAAAACGGGTTTTAAAATGAACAAAACCCAAAATGGTTTAATTTCGCATTAAACTTGATGTTGGATCGTGCAATGGTTTTTTTTCTAAATGTAGTGAATACTTTTTTCCTTCAACTTCAATTAAAAGATTATCTTCATCTTTAATCTCCCCGCTAACATAGGCTAGGCAAATGTTTTTTTTATAACAAAAAGAATAATTAGAACTAGTTGTATAGCCGATAATCTGATCGTTCTTAAAAATTGGTTCATCATGTAGTAATAACGGTGCACCTGGTTTAAATTCATTTTTAAGAGAAAAAAGCTCTAATTTTCTAATTAAAGGCTTTTCTTTTATTTTTTCTAATGACTTTCTTCCTATAAAATTTTCATTTTTTTTGAAATTTACAGTAAATGATAAACCGGCCTCAAATGGATTATTCTCTGATGTAATATCGTGACCCCAATGTAAGAATTTCTTTTCTAACCGGAGGATATCTAAAGCATGCATTCCTGAAAATGTTAGATTGTATTTTTTTCCTAATTTTTTGATTTTTTCAAAAATAATCTTAGTTTTTTTTATTGGAATATAAATTTCCCAGCCAAGTTCACCTATAAAAGATAATCTCTGAAACCAAATTTTGATATTTGAGAAATCTATATACATTCCTCTTGAGAAAAGAAATTTTTCTTTAGAAAAATGATTTCCAAATAATTCTGTTAAAAATTTTCTACTATTTGGTCCAAACAAACCTATACAAGAGTATTTGTCAGTAACGTCTTCAAGTTTAACTTTTTTTATTAAATTTTTTAAAATGTGGGATTTATTATGACTTCTTGCTAAAGCAGGGCAAATAATTCTAAAATAATTTTTTTTCAAACAACTAACTGTCATATCTGCTTCTATCCCTCCTGATGAGTTTAACATTTGAGTATATGTTGTTCTTCCTTCAATGTTTTTTATATTATTTGTACATAGATACTGAAGTTGATTGTGTGCATTTTGCCCACTCATATCAAATTTTGCAAAAGGCGTTAGATCAAAAAAACCTAAATTGTTTCTCGTGTTATTACATTCTCTTTTTGCTGATTGATACCAGTTTTGAGCTCCATAACTATATTTATAAATTGGTTTGTTGTTTTTTGAAAACCACATAGGTCTTTCATAACCAGCCATTTGTCCGAAGCAAGCACCTAATTTTTTTAGCTCCTTATGATATGGAAGTAGTTTTATGTTTCTTGAAGTTTCTAATTGTTTGTATGGCCAATGCATTTTAAAAAGATTTCCAAGTGTTTCTGTGGTTCTCGCCTTAATAAACTTTAATGAAGAATTGAATTTTTCAAATCTTTTTACATCCAGGCTAAATAGATCTTGATCAGTATGTCCTTTAACCATCCACTCCGCAACTGCTTTACCAGCTCCACCAGACGAACCAATTCCAATACTATTAAATCCACAACATACATAAAAATTTTTAATTTCCTCTGTTTCCCCAAGAAGAAAATTACTATCAGGAGTAAATGACTCAGGGCCTGAAAAATATTTCTCAATTTTTAGATCTTTTATTGTTGGAATTCTTTTTGCAGCTAATTGATGAAGCATTTTTATATAATTTTTATCAACTCTAAACTCACCAAAAGAAAAATTATTGGGCACTTTACCAGTTTTTTTAAAAGCATTTTTGGCTTTGGGTTCGAAAATACCAAGCATCATTTTTCCATGGTACTCTCTTGCATATAAGTAAGTATCTGGATCTCTAAAAGTTGGAAGTATTTCAGGTAAATTTTTATAATTTTCTGTGATCATGTAAAAATGTTCATTAGGATATAGTGGTATACTTACCCCAGCTGCCTCTCCGATTTGTCTAGACCACATTCCAGCACATAAAACTATGTACTCACATTTAATTGTTCCAAGATTAGTTTTAACTCCTCTGATTTGATTATCCCTTTTAAGAATTTTTTCTAATTTACATTTTTCAATAATCTTTACCCCTTTTTTTTTGGCTGCAATTGAAATATTTTTTGTTAAAATTTCAGGATCTGCTTGACCATCTTCCGGTATATAAAGTCCACTTATAACATCATTGTTTTTAGCAATAGGGTAAAGACTTTTAAATTTGTTTTTACCAATTATTTCAATATCTAAATTAAATAATTTAGACATTGTTTTTTGTCTCATGAATTCTTGATGCCTAGATTTTGTTGTAGCAATATTTATCGTACCTGTTTTTTTAAAACTCGAGTCAAAACCAGTAATATCTTTCAAATTATTATAAAATTTAACTGAATTTTTTCTTATTTTTGTTATTTGAGGAGTTGTCCCTAATTGAGTTACCATCCCAGCAGCATGCCAGGTAGTGCCTGATGTTAGTACATCCCTTTCAATTAAAACAGTATTCCATCCATTGTCGGCTAAATGATAAGCGGTGGAACACCCTGCAATGCCACCTCCGATGACAACCACTTTGGTTTCATGTGGAAATGATCCCATTTTAATTTTTCAATAAGTCAGATGCAGGTGTATATTTCAAATCAAATGCGTCTGAAACGCCTTTTAAAGTAATGTTTCCTCTATAAACATTTAAACCTGCTAAATAATTTTTATTTTCTGTAAGAGTTTTTTTATAACCTTGATCTGCTAATTTCAATAAAAGTGGTAATGTTGCTTTATTTAATGCCATGGTAGATGTTCTTGGCACGCCGCCTGGCATGTTTGCTACACAATAATGAACCACATCATCGACTAAATATGTTGGGTTAGCATGAGTAGTTGGTTTACTTGTTTCTACACATCCTCCTTGATCAATTGCAACATCTACGATTACCGATCCCTTTTTCATAGTCTTGATCATCTCTTTAGTTATTAATTTTGGTGCCTCAGCTCCAGGAATTAAAACACCTCCAACT
>MDTG01126048.1_pt1 | contig 10197 bp, 8 predicted proteins | sample 811421 | NCBI WGS metagenome assembly MDTG01 (sample SAMN05326645, study PRJNA326480) | marine metagenome | isolation source: seawater | place: Pacific Ocean: South East | collected 2011 | reverse complement strand
CTTCAAAGGAGATGGCAGAGACACGTCGTTCTGTTGTTTCTAGGGTTGGCAGTATTAGCCGTAGCGATGCTTTCGATAAAAGAGTCAGAACCCGATTATGGCAACGTTGCTCCCAAGCCAGTGAGTCGAACGATTTCAGAATCCTCTACTCCGGATCTTTCGACCGCCGGTTTCAGAATCGGAAGTTTGGCAGTGTCGCTGGTCAGTGACTTATTTTCAGGAACACAATTGTTGTTGAAAAGTCCGATAAATGGAGAAGCTACGACCACTTCAGCTTCGACCACTTCAGCTTCGACTACTGAAACAACGCAAAATTTGGGCTCGATCTCGGGTATATCGACAACTAGCTACCCGTCGACAACCTCGATTTCTAGAAGTCCCGTAGCCCCGACACCTCCAACCACCGCAGCAGTTCCCTCAGCAAATGAAACGGAAACTTCTTATGCGAACTCGACCACATCGACTACCCCAACGACAGCCGTCAGAGTCATAGCTACGACCGTTCCTTCATCAACAACGGCCCCTCCAACAGCTCCTATCAGCGAAGAACCAACCGAGGAATCCTTTGAACCAGATCAGGAGATGGAAATAACTATCTTTGGACAGCCCTACCTTGACACCTGGCCGAGGCTCGAGATGTGGGAGCGAATGGCTTGGTGTGAGTCAAGACAGACCTGGGATGTGGACACTGGAAATGGATATTTCGGGGGACTTCAATTTGCGTTGGGTTCGTGGCAGTGGATGGGAGGCCAAGGAAGTCCCGCCGATGCCGGCAAAGAAGAGCAGATCTATCGAGCCAACCTTCTTTGGCAGGCTCAGGGTTGGAACGGTTGGCCAGGCTGCAAACAATATTTCGGTTGGTCCAGGTGGCAGGTCAAGGAATGACGTTATCGATAGCTGATGTCCGGCGCATGTTGAATGAAGCCGGCATAGAGCCCAAAAAAAGTCTTGGCCAAAATTTCGTCACTGATCCAAATACTGTCAGGCGCATAGCGCGACTATCCGGAGTTGGAGAAGGCAGTCGAGTAATAGAAATCGGTGCGGGCTTGGGCTCGCTAACTCTTGCTTTATTAGAAACTGGAGCATCGGTAACGGCTATCGAGACTGATAGAACGCTGCTCCCAATACTTGAGTCCACGGTTGGAGATCAGGCCAAAATAATCGAGGCGGATGTTCGCTCCCTTGCTTGGAACGAAATATTACGGACCCCAGGCTGGGATCTCGTAGCCAACTTGCCATACAACATTGCCACCAACGTGGTCCTTACCGTTTTAGACGAAGTTCCGGCGGTGACCCGCCTATTGGTCATGGTGCAGCAAGAAGCTGGTGAACGGATAGCAGCGTCGGTTGGTGATGCCGCATACAGCGCAGTATCAGTGCGTGTTGCTCTGAGAGCAAAAGCTTCGATTGTTGGGCATGTGCCACCTTCAGTCTTTTATCCGCAGCCTCGAGTGAGCTCTGCTTTAGTAGCGATAGAGCGCATAGATCAAAAGATAGAAAAACGCATCGAAGATGAACTGATAGACCTACTTCGGGTTGCTTTCAATCAACGCCGCAAAATGTTGCGAAAAAGTTTAAGAGGACGAGTGGAGGAAAGCGCCCTGGAAAGGGCAGGTATCTCTCCAACATCTCGGCCTCAAGAAGTTGAGTTAGATAGGTGGATAAACCTTGCTCGAGAATCAACGGAAATCGAACCGTGAAAACTGAGCGTCTAATTTGCCCAGCTAAGTTGACCCTGTCACTCAGTGTTGAGGGTCGCCGTTCTGATGGCTATCACTTCATTGACGCCGAAATGGTGTCAGTCGACCTTTGTGATGAGATGTTTATTAAAGATGGGTCAAATTTGACCGTTCAATCATCGGATTCCGGATTCGACATCCCTGCGGATCAAAATAATCTTGTTAACCGTGCGCTAGATCTGGTGCATCGCTCAGCGGATGTGGTTATCCACAAAAGAATTCCGGCGGGTGCCGGACTTGGTGGAGGCTCTAGCAACGCAGCTGCGGTTTTGCGATGGGCAAATTTTGACGACGTCTTAGCTGCGAGCGAGCTCGGGGCGGATATCGGATTTTGTCTAAATGGAGGGCGAGCTCGTGTTCAAGGAATAGGGGAGATACTTGAGCCATTGCCGTTCCTCGAACGCGAAATTACCCTCCTTATCCCGCCCTTTGGAATTTCGACTAATGAGGTTTATCGAACCTGGGACGAATTAGGTGGCCCACACGGTGACCATGGCAATGATTTAGAGCCGGCTGCGCTCGCCTTAGAACCTGAATTAGCGGATTGGCGAGATGCGCTCACTAAGGCAACGGGGAAACAAGCTCGGTTAGCCGGTAGCGGGGGAACGTGGTTTGTGGAGGGACGGCACGAAACATTTCTGCATCGTGGAGTGTCTTCAATAAACGTCAAGACATTGCCCCAACACAGCGCCACCAAAAAACGTGCGGCTGACTAATTGACCTAGCGAGAACTAGCTATTTGTTTCGGCGTTGATAGCGGGTGCGACGAAGCATCTTCTTGTGCTTCTTCTTACGCATGCGTTTACGACGCTTTTTAACGAGAGATCCCATGAAGAAGTGCAGGGTAGCTGAACTGTGGCCCAGAGCCAACGTGATGAGCGATGACATTGTTGGTCTAACCGACCGGCATCGCGCACTTCTCGTCGTTAGGCTGGGGGCTGTCGACCTAAGTGCCTTGGCACTTCTGCGGTCGGGGATCGTTCAATTGGCAGGACATCGGGTTTTGATCCCGACAATGGAGGTTCGAGCCCTCCTCCCCGAACGGATTGTTTCGTACTCATTTTAATTGTGTGCTTTGCAGCCAAAATAGATTCTTTCCTAGCGAATCGACAATTCCCGGGGGTCGTATGAGGGCAATCGTTCTGGCCGCTGGTGAGGGCTCACGAATGCTGTCGACCCAGCCAAAGTCGTTGCATTTAGTTGATGGCGTGCCTATGACTTTGCGCGTGTTGAACTCGCTTGACGGAATTGACCTTGACGTAATTGTTGTCGTTGTAGGAAGCCAAGCGAGACTTGTTTCTGAGACCTTGTTTCAGATGTCCGATAATCCAATTCGTTTGGAGTTCGCTGAACAAACGGTCAGGCGTGGAACTGCTGATGCAGCAAGAGTTGGGCTCGAACAATTCGGGCTCGGTGACTTATCGGATTTGGATTTCGATGTGTTGGTCGTACCCGGGGACATGCCGCTTCTCACGCGTAAGACTTTGAGCCAGCTACAAGAACACCACGAGGAGTCGGGTGCCGCTGCCACATTGTTGACAGCAGAGTTCGAGGATCCGTCGGGATACGGTCGGATCCTCAGAGATGAACACGGTCGAATTGAACGAGTCGTAGAACATGTGGATGCTGCACCGGCTGAATTGGCTATTCATGAGGTGAATACGTCTGTTTATTGCTTTAAATCACGCTTACTTGCCCAAGCACTCGCGGAAGTCGAAAGTTCGAACTCTCAAAATGAGTATTACCTCACTGACGTGGTTGAAATATTAAGCAAGAGTGGACAGTTGGTAACAGGAGTTGTTGTGGGCGAGCCCGACGAAGTGCGTGGGGTTAACACGCAAGAACAGCTTGTGGAATGCGAAATCTTGCTGAGAGCGCGAACAAAGATGAAATAGCTGCGTAGGGGGTCACTTTGCTGACTTCGTTGGCCACCTAAGTTATGGGTGTTTCGTCGATTCAAATTATTGGCTGCCGGAAGCTAAGACTGGAAAGCATTGTTAAATTTCACTTCTTGTGGTTTTAGCGCTAGAAGACAAGTCAGTGTCAGCTACTGTCACAGAACCGTTCTACAGCTCTTCTTAGAGCAGGAGAAGCGATGGAACTAGTAACTAAAAAGCGGATGCACTTATTTACGGGCCGAGCAAATCCTTTGCTTGCCCAGGAAATAGCGCAGCATTTAGGTATAGAGCTAGGCGATCCTGGGCTAATTGATTTTGCTAATGGCGAGATCAAGTGTCGATTCGAAGAGTCCGTGCGCGGCGGGGATGTTTTCATCATCCAAACTCACGCAGCAACAGAGGCCATGAGCGTTAACGACGCGATCATGGAACACCTGATAATGGTGGATGCTGCTCGGCGAGCTTCGGCAAAACGCATAACCGCCGTCGCCCCTTTTTATGGTTATGCGCGACAAGACAGAAAAGCTCAGGGTCGTGAACCTATTACTGCCCGCCTGATTTCGGACCTTTTGAGGCAAGCCGGCGCCGACCGTCTGGTGAGTATCGATCTGCATAGTGGCCAGATACAAGGATTCTTTGAAGGGCCAGTTGACCATTTAACAGCGGCCCCCGTTCTGATTGAATATTTAGACGCTGTAATTCCTGAGGGCTCTGTGATTGTTTCGCCGGATACGGGTCGGGTCAAAGTAGCGGAACGTTATGCGAAAAAGCTTGATTGTGAAGTAGCAACGATTTACAAACGACGCTCGCTCAGTGCTGCAAATGAGGTGGAGGCGCTAGGTGTGATGGGTGACGTTAATGAGCGAACTTGCGTGATCATTGATGACATGGTGGACACGGCTGGGACGATATGTGCAGCAGTGGATACGTTGATTGCACATGGTGCTGCCGATGTGCTTTGTGCTACTACCCACGCTGTCTTTTCTGGCCCGGCTATTGAACGTTTGGAGAGCTCGGCTCTGAGCAGAGTTATTATCACTGACACCGTCCCGCTTCCGGACTCGAAACGGTTTGACAAATTAGAGGTATTGAGTGCAGCAGGTATTCTTGCTGATGCATTGGAGTCAGTGTTCGAAGACACGTCTGTATCGGAAATTTTTGATGGAGAAAACCATTCCTAGTTAATAACGTCGTGTGTTGGGTGAGTGATGAGTAGCCCTGGGCTCTACAATGGTCAATCCTTCCGGACCCTTTAAGAAATTGGGTCCATATTGAATTTATTTCCAGGAGTCACCAGCGATGTCGTCAGATCTGAAGCTTGAGGCTGAACTCGGCCGAGACCATGGCAGCCGATCTTCCCGTCGTTTGCGACGCAACGACAAGATCCCAGCAGTTGTTTACGGCCAAGATTCTGATCCGTTGTCGGTCACTTTGGATCGCCCTAAGTTCCGAGCTGCATTGAATGCTGCGGGTCCGAACGCTGTCATCACCCTTGATGTCGACGGTAGTGACTATCTGACAATCGTAAAAAATATGCAACGCGACCCGATTGCTAACCGTGTCACGCACGTGGACTTCATGCTTATTGACATAGATCAGCGATTGGTAGTTGATGTTCCTATCAACCTTGTTGGTGATGCTGTGCTGGTACGACAAGAAGGAGCGGTCGTGCAGCAGCAGATGATGACCCTCACCGTTGAGGCCCCAGCCGGCAATATTCCTCAAATGTTTGAGGTTGATATCTCTGAGATGTCTATAGAAAACCCGGTTCGTGTGTCTGACCTTGAGATGGGAACTGGTGTTGTTGCTCAAGTTGAGGATGATTCACTGATTGCTATTGGTCAACGCAGCCGCGCTTCAATTGCTGCGGAAGAGACTGCTGGCGAGGAATCAGATGAACTGGGCGAAGGTGTAGAGCCAGGCGAAGAAGCTGCCGCTGGTGGCGACGGGTCTGGCGAAGACGCTGGCGAAGATACTCAAGCTGACTAGCTGTGTCAGTGTTTCGCCGGGCTGCGCAACGCCGCGGTACCCCGGCTGACTATCTAGTAGTAGGACTAGGTAACCCGGGTGAGAAGTTTTCAGGAACTAGGCACAACCTTGGATACGAGGTAATCGACAAAGTTGTGATGCGCGAATCGGTATCGCTAGATCTTTCGAAGCCAAACCAATCGCGATTAGCTGCCGTCAACTACCGAGGTAAACGAGTGGTACTGGCGTGCCCGACGACATTTATGAACTTGAGTGGGGAAGCGGTAGCGTCGTTAATTCGTCGAAATGGCATCGAAGATGTTGAACGCCTCATAGTCGTGCATGATGAACTCGATCTCGAACCCGGCCGAGTAAAGGTCAAGCGGGGAGGGTCAACGGCTGGCCATAACGGTCTGAAATCCATTCGTCAGCATGTTGGCAGCGATGATTTCGTGCGCGTCAGAGTTGGTGTTGGCAAACCACCCGACCCGCGTAACGGACGAAATTGGGTTCTTAAGAAACCGTCTGGAGAGGACCGATCGCGACTGGACTTAGCGGCCAGCATCGCAGCAGATGCAATAGAGGTGATTTTGTCGGCCGGAGTCGAAGAGGCGATGAATAAGATCAACGGTCTTCAATCGTGATTTCAGATGGCGCCTTAGCAGGGTTGCCGCACCACCTCGCTGATGATCAAGTCCTTCGACAATTGCTTGGTCGAAAAAGCGCGGAAGTAGCAGTAGCACAACCGGGTCGAGCCTTTTTTATTGCTGGCTTGGCCGATATAAGTAGTCAGAAACCAATCTTGGTAGTCACCTCGACAGCAAGAGAAGCAGAGACTTTGTGTGACGATCTTGAAATTTGGCTTAGCAAAGAACGCGTTAAGTACTTCCCAGCCTGGGAGACCCTGCCTTTCGAGAGAATAAGCCCGGCAACAGAGACCATGGGCAATCGTGTCGAAATGTTGCACGGAATTCAATCTGGAAACAGTCCCGATGTTTTGGTTGCGCCCGTGCGGTCTCTTCTCCAGCGTATAAATCCAGAGTCCCGAAATGTCCAAATCCTCGAGTTGCGAAGAGGAGCTACCGCAGATCTGTCGAAACTCTCTGAATCTTTGGTGGCAACTGGATATCGCCGAGAATTTCAAGTCGAACACAGAGGCGAATTTGCCATTAGAGGCGGGATTGTAGACATATTTCCGTCTACTAGGGCCTACCCGGTGAGAGTGGATTTGTGGGGAGATGAGATTGAACGCCTCAGCGAGTTCTCGGTTTCTGACCAGAGATCGAATGCTGAGATTAACTCGGTGCTTATTCCTCCAGCTCGTGAGTTGCTGCCAACAAGCAAGATACGAGAGCGAGCCAGCGAGCTTTTGGAAACTGAACCTTGGGGTCAAGAACAATGGGAACGTTTAGCGGCTGGAGAGTTCTTTGATGGAATGGAGTCGTGGCTGCCGTGGCTCATGAAGGAAGAGCTAGTTCTCGGCGACATACTCCAATCGGATGCATTGGTTCTACTACTTGACCCCAAGCGTCTGAAAGACCGTTCCTCAGAGTTAATAGCTGAAGAGGAAGACTTAGCTCGGACACTTGCTGCGACGTGGAAGGCATTGGACCCGGCGGGAAATCCGAGGGTGTTCCCTGGACTACATGTTCCTTTTGAGCGTGTTCTCAGAGACTGCACTTCGAATGTCTGGACGCTGACGGGTACTTCGTCGACCCCTTCGCAGAGCAGGTTCGAAACTCGGCCTTGGGAAACAGTTGTTGGAAGTCCGGACCGTCTACTCAATCAAATTAGAGAGCTTTCGAAGCAGCCCGGAATGCGAATGGTGGTGGCCGCTAGTGGTCAGGGGTCGGCTCAACGAATGGCCGAGACGCTGCGCGCAGAAAGTATTGAGTTAGAGGTACATGACAATGGTTTCTACAAAGGGCAAGTTGGCGGCCATGTGGTTGCAGCACCCATTGAGGAGGGCTTTATAGCGCCGAGTCTTGCGCTAGCTGTTCTGACTGAAAGAGATATAACGGGTAGACGCAGAACCCACAGGCCACCGCGAACAGCCAAAGGTGCTCAGCGGACCTTTGAAGATCTGCAAACAGGTGACCACGTGGTTCACCATCATCATGGCGTTGCTCGGTATGTAGGAATGGAGCACAGGACTTTGATGGGTTCTGAACGCGACTATTTGGTTTTAGATTTTAAGGGCACGGATAAGTTGTATTTGCCTAGTGACCAAATCGAGTTAATTAGACCTTACATAGGCGGTGAAACGCCAGCGCTAAGTCGGATGGGCGGAACTGACTTCGCCAAACAAAAGGATCGTGTTCGTTCTGCTGTTGCTGAAATTGCGCAAGAATTGGTGGTCCTCTACCAGTCAAGACTTCGCAGTTCTGGTCATTCCTTCCCGTCTGATACTCCGTGGATGCGAGAACTCTCAGACTCATTTGTTTTTGAAGAAACGCCAGACCAGCTTGGCGCCATTCAAGACGTGTTGTCGGACATGGAGTCTCCACACCCGATGGATCGCTTAATTTGTGGGGACGTAGGATTCGGGAAAACAGAAGTAGCTATGCGGGCTGCTTTCAGCGCTATCGGCGAAGGCAAGCAGGTGGCGGTTTTGGTGCCGACCACTCTCTTGGCACAACAACACCACCAAACTTTCGAGGATAGATTTGCTGCCCACCCTGTGCGGGTTGAAGCTTTAAGCCGCTTCCTTACTGCGACTCAACAAAAAAAGGTTGTGGCTGCGGTTAAGGACGGAAATGTCGATGTGCTGATTGGAACTCATCGGATGCTTTCAGAAGACATGGAATTTAAGAACCTCGGACTTTTGATCGTTGATGAAGAACAGCGGTTCGGTGTCGTACATAAGGAAGCAATTAAGAGATTCAAAACTGACGTTGACGTTCTTACCCTGAGCGCGACTCCGATCCCGCGAACTCTCGAAATGAGCCTGACTGGCATAAGAGATCTATCTCTGTTGCAGACTGCACCCGCTGAAAGACTCCCAATTTTGACTCACGTGGGCGAGTACGACGACCGAGCGGTGACGGAAGCTATTCGCCGTGAGCTTCTTCGCGAAGGCCAAGTATTTTTTGTTCATAACAGAGTTGAGGATATTTCTGAAGTAGCAGAGCGACTGCGCGAGATGGTCCCAGAAGCTCGTATCGGCGTAGCGCACGGTCAGATGGACGAAGGCTCGCTGGAACAAGTTGTTATAGATTTTTGGGAGCGGACGTATGACGTTCTCGTATGCACAACGATCATCGAATCAGGGATCGATATGCCAAGTGTGAATACTCTTGTCGTTGATCGTGCTGACTTGATGGGTCTAGGTCAATTGCATCAGCTTCGCGGTCGGGTTGGAAGATCTGGACAACGAGCGTATGCATATTTGTTTTTTCCGCCGAATCGTGTCTTGACTGAAAAAGCTTTTGAACGACTGAAGACGATTGGAGAGTCGACACAGCTTGGTTCGGGTTTCCGAATTGCTATGCGAGACCTTGAAATCAGAGGTGCAGGGAACTTACTTGGGGGTGCTCAATCGGGTCATATAGCTGCAGTCGGTTATGACCTTTACTGTGAGATGGTTACTGAAGCAGTGGCTGAGTTGAAAGGTGAGGGTGCCCCAAAAGCTCAAGAAATAAATATCGATTTGCCGATTAAAGCCTACTTGCCGATTGATTATGTCGAAGCTGAGGAGCAGCGTCTCGAGGCCTATCGGAGGCTGGCAAATGTTGCGGAACTCATTGAAGTGGCCGATATAGAAGCGGAGTGGGTTGATAGGTACGGTCCAGTTCCAGACCCAGCGCAAACACTTCTTCACATAGCGTTACTCAGGTCTGAATGTGTCCGCCTCGAAGTAACTGATATCAGTGTTTCGAATCGTAACCGAATCAGGGTTTCTCCGATGGAACTGACCCAAAGTGAACAGGTTCGTTTCGGGCGGCTAATAAACGAGGGGCCACACAGTGGGGGCACCTACAAAGAAGACTTATTGGAGCTCACAATTCATACTGAGGCCGCCAGTTCGATGTTGCCCGGACAGGTCTATTCGTTCCTTCGGGAACTTCGACCAACCAAATAGGACGCTCAACCCGTACCATTTCGGACGTGGTAACTAATAGCGGCAAGAACATAATGGGCAGAGCGCTGGTTTCTTTTTTCGCGGTTCTCTTAACACTTCCAGGTTGCGGCGATAGTTCTGAATCGTTGAGCGGCTCGGCCCGAGACGAAATTTTCGATCGGATTGATCAAGATGGAGATGGAATAGCACTGCGGAGTGATTACGAAATGGCGCTTTCGTTGGCAGATCGCACCAAGGTTGTGGCGTCATACCCCGGTGGAGACCTGACCATTGAGGCTGTTTTAGCGAGTCTTGCCGAGTCGCCACCCAGTCGTCTTGTTGATCCGGACAAACCATCAAACGAGATGTTCCTCGCGCGCTTGACCTCAATGTTGAGGCTTCGGCTCGCAGCTGTGGTCATTGACGGCGCTGGATTTGATATCGATTTTGACGTAGATGATGAAAGTTTGAATGCCCAAGTCCAAGAACATATTTCCGGTGGGTTCGAGGCCTGGGCTCAAGAGCAAGCTCT
>MDTG01075062.1_pt1 | contig 10197 bp, 9 predicted proteins | sample 811421 | NCBI WGS metagenome assembly MDTG01 (sample SAMN05326645, study PRJNA326480) | marine metagenome | isolation source: seawater | place: Pacific Ocean: South East | collected 2011 | reverse complement strand
TTAAGTAAGCTATCTCCAAAAGCTGGGGACACAGATAGAAAAAAAAGAAAAGATTTAATTCATCAAACTAAATCAGCATGGCTACAAAAATTATCAAGTCTAGACCATGAAGACGATGATCCAGGTACAGTTTGGAATAAGGAAGCAAGAGAAAGAGATAAAGATAGAATGTCCCCTAGACAAGCGTGGAGAGCCATACAAGCAGGAATGCCAGAAGATGTAATCATATCAAGTGATATTGGAAACAATTGTGCAATAGGTAATGCCTATCCAACGTTTGAAAAAGGTAGAAAATATTTAGCACCTGGCTTATTTGGTCCGTGTGGCTATGGATTTCCTTCAATTCTGGGAGCAAAAATTGGTTGCCCAGAAACACCTGTAATTGGATTTGCAGGAGATGGAGCTTTTGGAATAAGTATGAATGAAATGAGTTCGTGTGCTCGAAAAGAATGGCCTGCTATTTCTATGGTTATTTTTAGAAACTACCAATGGGGTGCAGAAAAAAGAAATTCTATTTTATGGTTTGACGATAATTTTATTGGAACCGAATTAGATCCAGAATTAAGTTATGCTAAAATTGCTAACGCTTGTGGTTTGAAAGGTGTAACGGTTAAGACTATGGAAGAGACCACAAAAGCAATAAAACAATCTTGCGAGGATCAAAAAAAAGGAATAACGACATTTATTGAAGTAATTTTAAATCAAGAACTAGGTGAGCCATTTAGAAGAGATGCTATGAAAAAACCAGTCAGGGTAGCAGGTATTAAAAAGACTGACATGAAAACTCAAAAAAGCCTTAACTAAAAAATATTTGATGAAATCCAAAGAAAACAACAAAGGTTTTGGCCTTTTATTTTTTATTGTTTTTCTTTTAATTGGATTGTGGCCTTTAATTAAAGGAGAAAGTCCTAGAATATTATTTTTTCCTATTGCTTTAGTATTTTTAATTCTTGGATTAATGAATGCTAAAATTTTAAGTCCTTTAAATAGATTGTGGATTAAATTCGGAGAATCACTAGGTAAGATTATAGCTCCAGTTGTAATGGCTTTCATTTATTTCATTATATTAACACCATTAAGTTTTTTAGTAAGGATAACAGGAAAAGATTTACTTAAAATAAGATTTTCTAATAAAATTAAAACATATTGGATAAAAAGAATTAAAGATCTAGGATCAATGAAAAAACAATTTTGATGATTAGTTTTCTAAAAGAATTTTGGGAATTTTTAATAGAAAGAAAAAAATATTGGCTTTTTCCAATTATTATAATTTTAGCTTTATTCGGAGTTTTAATAGTTTTAAGCCAGGGATCGGCAGTAGCACCATTTATATATACAATTTTTTAAGTGACTTTTATATTAGGCATATCAGCATTTTATCATGACAGCGCAGCAGCTCTAATCAAAGAAGGTAATATTGTTGCAGCAGCACAAGAAGAGAGATTTTCTAGAAAAAAACATGATGCGCGGTATCCTTATAATGCTATTAATTATGTATTAGAGGAGTCTAACGTAAGATTAAGCGAAATAGATCATATAATTTTTTTCGAGAAACCTTTTTTAAAATTTGAAAGATTGTTGGAGACATATCTTGCTTTTGCACCCAGAGGTTTTAAATCATTTAGTTTATCAATGCCAATCTGGTTAAGAGAAAAATTATTTCAAAAAAAATTTTTATTTGATAAATTAAAACAACATGATGAAAATTTTAAAGATATAGATAAAATTAAATTTTCAGAACATCATTACAGTCACGCTGCAAGTGCTTTTTTTCCATCTCCATTCCAAGAGGCAATTGTCTTAACATTAGATGGAGTAGGTGAATGGGCTACTACAACAGTTGCAATTGGAAAGGGAAATAATTTAAAAATGTTAAAAGAAATACATTTTCCCCATTCATTAGGGTTGCTTTATTCCGCTTTTACTTACTACACAGGTTTTAAAGTGAACAGTGGCGAATATAAAGTGATGGGTTTAGCTCCGTATGGCATACCGAAATATAAAGATCTGATAATTGAAAAATTAATGGATTTAAAAAAGGATGGATCTTTTAAATTAAATATGAAATATTTTAACTATGCCACTGGTTTAACTATGACAAACGAAAAGTTTTCAAAACTTTTTGGTAAGCCAGTGAGAGATCCAAAAAAAGATTTGTTAACTGATTTTCATATGAACATTGCTGCTTCAATTCAAGCAGTCACAGAAGAAATAATTTTAAGAATTTCTAAAAGTTTGGCTGAAGAATATAAGATAAAAAACTTATGTTTAGCAGGCGGGGTTGCACTAAATTGTGTTGCGAATGGAAAAATTTTAAAAGAAAAATTTTTTAATGACATTTGGATACAACCAGCAGCTGGCGATGCTGGTGGTTCGCTTGGGGCTGCATTAGCTTTTTGGCACAAAGAACTTAATAAACCAAGAACAAACATTAAAGACCAAATGAAAGGGTCTTACTTAGGACCTAGTTTCAGCGAGGAAAAAATTGAAGAAAAGCTTAAAAAATTAAAAGCCAATTTTAAAAAATTAAACTCAAAAGCATTAATCGAGACAGTTGCGCAAGAATTAGCAAATAGTAAAACTGTTGGTTGGTTTCAAGGGAGAATGGAGTTTGGACCTCGTGCTTTAGGTGCAAGATCAATTTTAGCTGACCCAAGATCAGAGAAAATGCAGAAAGAACTCAATCTTAAAGTTAAGTTTAGAGAAAGTTTTAGACCGTTCGCACCTTCTGTTTTGAGGGAAGATGTTTCTGAGTGGTTTGAACTTGATTATGACAGTCCCTACATGCTTTTAGTTTCACAGATAAATGAGTCAAAAAAAATTGCTATGACTGATGAGGAAAAAAGATTATTTGGTATTGATAAACTTAACGTGAAAAGGTCTTCTATCCCTGCAATTACACATGTGGATTACTCTGCCAGAGTCCAAACAGTTCATAAAAATCTAAATTCAAAGTACTACGATTTAATAAAAGAATTTAAAAAAATTACAAACTGTCCCGTATTAGTAAATACTTCTTTCAATGTCAGGGGAGAACCAATAGTCTGCTCAATTGAAGATGCATTTAACTGTTTTATGGGAACAAATTTAGATGTTTTAGCTTGTGGTAATTTTTTATTATATAAAGAAAAACAAGATATGAGTTTGAAAAAAAATTACAAAGAAAAGTTTAGTTTGGATTAATTTATTTGTGAGAGAAAATAAAAAATATATAAAAATTTTTTCATATAATGCTCTAATTTTTATTATAGGAATTGTTTTAATAGAATTAATTTTTGGTAGCTGGATATTTGGTACAAATTTTTCATCATTACCTGTTAAAAGAAATATTATTAAGGTCTGGGAACCTAAACACTATGAAAGTGAACACAAAGCCATGTATAAAAAAGATAAATATGGTTTTAGAGGAAACTATAGAAATGTTAGTGAAATAAAAATACTTACTGTTGGTGGCAGCACCACGGACGAAAGATGGATTGATGAAAAGCTTACTTGGTCGAATTTACTTCAAAGTCACATTAATTCATACCAGCCTAGATTTGAAAAACTTAAAATAGCTAATGCTGGCATTGATGGACAATCAAGCATAGGTAGCGTTAAAAATTTTCAAAATTGGTTTAACAAGATTGAAAATCTTAAGCCAGATTTTTTTATTTTCTACCTAGGTATTAATGACGCAATATTGTTACTTGTTGAAGATAACAAACATCCAAAAAAGAAAAAAAGCTATAATATTTCAGACGAGCTTAAAGAAGATAATTTAACAGATAGATTCACTAGATATGTAAAAAATAATAGCTCCATTTATTCATTATATAAAATTATAGAAGGAAATATTATTGCAAGAAAGTATGGAGCAATACATGGGACAACAACTTGGAAAAATTCTTTAGAGAAAAAAAATATTATAATAGACAAAAACAAAAAGGTTGTAAGAAAGTTTTTGAACGACTATGAAAATAGATTGCTATTATTAAAAAAAAATTCTAATTCATACAATGCAAACTTAATAATTATGACACAAAGAGTACCTACAGGACACTTTTTAGAGAATGCATTAGACTTGATTAACAAACAAACAGAAAGTTTTTGTTTAAAAACTCAATCTAGGTGTTTTTTTCTTCATAAAGAACTAACCTTTGATGTAGAAAAAGATTTATATGATGCTTACCATACTAGACCTTTGGGAAATAAAAAAATTGCTAATTTTATTTTTCAAAAAATGAAAATATTATTGAATGATTGAAAAAAGAAGAAAAGAAATTGATGCGTTAAGAGCGATAGCAATAATATCAGTAATTTTATTTCATTTTAAAAGAGATATATTTCCTCTGGGATTTCTTGGTGTTGATTTATTTTTTATAATATCAGGCTATGTAATAAGTTTAAGTATAAAAAATAGAATTGATCAAAAAGTTTTCACTTTTATTTCTTTTTATGTTAGACGAATAAAAAGAATTCTTCCTGTTGTATTATTTGTTTTATTATTTATTTCTATTTTTTCAGTTTTCATTCTTTTAGCTAATGATCTTCAAAGATATGCACAAAGTTTATTATCCACTCTTGGTTTCTTTGCAAATATATACTTCTGGATCTCAGGGGGTTACTTTGGAATAAATGACGAACTTAAACCACTTTTACATATGTGGTCCTTAAGTGTCGAGGAACAATTTTACTTAATTTTTCCATTATTTCTCTTTTTGGTAATTAAATTTTTTAAGAACAAAACTCTTAAACTTTTAATTATTTTTTCTATCGTAATTATTTCATATTTTTTAAATATTTATTTTTTAAATAGAGGAAACTCCGATCCTGCTTTTTTTCTTTTACCAACGAGAGTTTGGCAGTTTAGCCTTGGTGCATTAATTGTGTTTTTGCCGCTAATTAATTTTAAAAATAATTTTTTAAATAATACATTCACTTTATTAGCATTCACTTTTATTGTTATAAACTTTTTTATACCTATTCCTGTTATCCCAAAAGCTACATTGATGAGCATAGGAGCAATTATGATTCTTTCTTTTAAATGGAGTGAAAATTTATTGGTTTTTAAACTGTTAAAAATAAAGCTTGTTCAATTTATTGGTCTTATATCGTTTTCATTATACCTTTGGCACTGGCCTATATACACATTAACTAAATATATCTTAATAGACGAAGTATCAAATTATCTTATTATAGGTGGAATTCTTTTAACATTTTTACTATCCTTTTTAAGTTGGAAATATATTGAACAACCATTTCAAAAAAAATATTCAACGAAGAAAGTTTTACAATTTGTTGCTGCTTCATATTTATTTTTAATTTTATTCTCAACAAGTATTTATCTAAAAAACGGTTTTCCTGAGAGACACGATCAATATGCTAACAGTTTGGCAAGTGCTGTTGGAAGTAATTTTCATTGTTCAATAGATTCTTTCAGGGCCTTTGGAGCCTCCCATGCCTGTATAGCAAATGATGAAAAGACTGATGATTTTAAAATTGTATTATTAGGAAATTCTCACGCTCAAATGTATGGATGGAGCTACATAGACTCTTTAAAAAAATTTAAGAAAAAAGGTATGATAGTTCCATTGAATAGCTGTTTACCTCTAATTGACAGCAATGTTTCTCTTGAATGTCTAAATTTAGCTAACGCAAATTTTGAAGCTATAAAAAATGATAAAACGATTAATAAAGTGATAATAGCGTTTACTTGGTATAGCAAGAATTTAATTGATGAAAAAGGAAATAAATTTCAAGATGGTAGTTTCAAAAAAAGAAATGACTCATTAATAAATCTTATAGACAAAATTGAAGCCACAGGTAAATCTGTTTATTTGATTGGTCCCATTGATAGACCAAAATACAATTTTGCATCATCTGCAAGCCGCATAATTGCTTTTAATCATGATGAAAATATTAAAATTAAATCATTAAGAGAAGAATTTGACAAAGAATACGGGCAGTCAATTTCTCTTTTTTCCTCTAAACTTCAGAATAAATTTCTTCTTCCACATAAAATACTTTGTGACGATAAATTTTGTTATTTCGGAGACAATAAAGGGTCCTTTTATGCAGATGGAAATCATTTAAGTTTTTATGGTTCAAAAAAAATGCAAAGCCTTTTTGATAATATCGTAAAATAATATTAATTTTTTAGTACTGACATAGGATTTAATTTTACGTTAAACCAATTCAATCTTATATCAAGATGAGGACCAGTAGATCTACCTGTCTTACCTACAGTTCCAATAATTTCACCTTTTTTGATTTCTTGACCAACTTTCACATTTATATCTTTTAAATGCATATAAAGTGTACTTATTCCATGTCCGTGATCAAAAATTATTGTACCTCCGGTAAAATATAAATCTTTTTCAGACAATGTTACACGACCATCCAACATCGCTTTTATTGGTGTACCTTCTTTTGATGCAAAATCTAAACCATAGTGCGGTCTTCTAGGTTTTCCATTTAAAATTCTTTGACTTCCATAAACTCCAGTTATAATTGAGTTTTTTAGAGGAAATTCAAATTTATTTTTGAAGTAGGTTAGGTCGCTATCAACTGATCTTGCTTTACCAATTAAAACATTATCTCTTTTGATGCGATCAAAAACTTCCTTTGGAGGTGTAACCATTTTTTTTTGTAAACCATCAATTCTTTGGACCTTATATTTTTTTTTATAAACTTTTTTAATTACAGTTGTAAGTTTACCATTATTTATTTTCCTTATAACAACATCATTTTTTCTATCTCTTCCTAATCCAAAAGCAAAATAACCATCTTTTGTTACCTTAACTGATCTATTATCTATTTTTATTTTACTACCCGGTTCTGTTTTCCCTAGAATAAAATTTCCTTGAATAAATTTATTATTAAATTCTAAAGCATATAAATTTGAATTAAGTAAAAGAAATATAAAAAATATAATTTTTTTCATAATTAGAAAAAATCTAAGTTATTCTTAGAAACCCTCTTAGTAAATTATTTGTTGGTTTTTCAATTAATTTAAATACCAATACTGAAATATACAAAGTTATAATTATTATTAAAAAAGTAAATAAACAATTTACTAAAAAATTTTGATCATCTAGACCAGTTATTTTGTAAAAAAATTGAATGATATATGGATGAATTAAATATAGAGAGTAACTAGCATCACCTAAAGTTACAAATATTTTTGGAAATTTAAAGTTTTCTATTAACAAAATGAAAAAGATACACAAAAAGGCAGCCGGTATTCCCCATCGAATTAGTCTTGGCAAACTCTGTAAACTTTGTAGATAAAATATTATGCCTGCAAAAACGACTATGTAGGAAATTTTATATAAATTATTTATTGAGGATTTATTTCTATATTTTTTCCATAGTTCATAAATAATCATTCCATAGATAAATTCAAACATAATTGTATTTGAATAAGTTTGTGAAATAAAAAAATTATCAGAAAAAAAATTATTAATTAAATAAAAAAATAAGATTAAAGTAGAACAAATTATTAGTCTATATTTTCTAAATAAAAGTAATGATACTGCAAAGATAAGATAAAAAATTATTTCGTAATTTAGTGTCCATCCTAAAAATAAAATTGGAAAATGTCCTGTTCCATTCTTGTCAAAAGGTATAAAAAAGAGAGATTTAAAAAGATGCTCAATATTAGCAGTCGTATTATTTAATAGTTCAGGTTTTAAAAATGAAATTATAAAAACCCCTATAGTCAATATCCAATAAAGAGGGATAATTCTTATAAATCTTTTAATTATGAAAAATTTATTTTCGGTTTCAGTAATGTACATCATAATGAAACCACTAATTACAAAAAATATATCAACGCCCCATCCACCAAATCCAAAAATTGGTAGATGCACCATCATTACTGAAAAAGCTGCTATAAATCTTAAAACTTGGATATTTTCTAATTTATTTGGCAGTCCAACCTCCATCGACAATTAGTGATGAACCAGTAATCATAGATGAAGACTCAGCGGCTAAAAATGCTACCGCTGTTGCGACATCACTTTCTTTTGCTACTCTACCGAGAGGAATATTATCAATTGCATATTTTTTAAATTTTTTATTTTTAAAAAAATTTTTTACCATTGGAGTTTCTACAAATGTTGGGCAAACAGTGTTCACCCTTATGTTATGTTTTGCAAGATCTATCGCCATACCTTTCGTTAGACCTTCTATTCCAAATTTTGTCATACTATAAACGCTTCTAATAGGAGCACCTACTATTCCTAATTGAGAAGACATATTAATGATAGATGTACTATTTTTTTTTCTATTTTTTGTTTTCAGCATTTTATCAACACAAATCTGAGCAATATTAAAACAAGCTTTCAAATTTAAATTTACCATATACTCCATGTCTCTTCTTTTTATTTTTGTAAAATATTCTGGACGGTTAGTACCAGCATTATTTACTAAAACATGTAAAGCAGGAAGTTCATCAACAATTTTTTGAAATTTCATAGTATTTGTTACATCACAAACATACGATTTACTTTTACCTTTAGTTTTTTTGATGATTTTTTCTAGAGCATCTAGATCTTTTTTTGTTCTGCTTACCGCTATTACTTTTGCTCCTGCTTGTGCTAAGGCTATTGAACAAGCTTTTCCTATTCCTTTTCCGGCACCTGTGACTAAAGCAATTTTATTTTTTAAATTAATTTGTTTAAGCATTAAATATTATTTTTATATCAGTATAAATTAAATCAATAGCTACTAACAATATAGCTAATAAACCAACCCACGCAATCCACTTATATTTTTTAATCCACGCAGATATTAAATTTGCTGCAACTGCCATAAGAACTATTGATAAAACTAAGCCAAAAACTAATAAATGATAATGATGACCTGCAGCACCTGCTACGCCTAATACATTATCCAAGCTCATTGTAAAATCTGCTAATAAAATAGTCCAAATAGCTTTTAAAAATCCAGAATTTTTTACACTAATTTTTTTTTCACTTTTTTGTGTTTCCCTGATTACATCATCATAAAGTTTGTAGACTATATATAACAAGAGCAGACCTCCGATGAGTCTTAAACCTGTTATTTGTAATAAATATGCTGTTAATAAAGTTAGTAATATTCTTAAAATTACAGCTCCGCTTATGCCCCAAAAAATGATTTTTTTTCTTTGCTCTGTGGGAAATTTAGATGCAACCATTCCTATTATAATTGCGTTATCACCTGCAAGAACAAGATCGATGAATATAATTTGAGAAAATATAATTAATTCTTCAGACATCTTAATTATTCAATATCATGTCAGATGCCTTCTCAGCAATCATTATAGTAGGTGCATTAGTATTGCCAGAAGTAATATTTGGCATAATCGAGGCATCGATTACTCTCAAATTTTTTAATCCCCTTACTTTGAGTTTTTCGTCAACAACTGAGTCGTCTCCTTGACCCATTTTACAAGTTCCTACTGGATGGAAAATGGTTTGTGTATGCTCACTTCCCGCTTTCACTAATTCATCATCATTAGTAATGTGAATCCCAGGTCTATATTCTTCAGGCTCGTATTTCTTTAATGCCTTTGTTTCTAACATAATTTTTCTAACAATTTTTAAACTTTTTGCAGCAACATCTCTATCATCCTGTGTCGACAGGTAATTCATTTTAATTTTTGGATTGTCTCTGGTGTCATTACTAGCAATATTAATTTCACCTCTACTCGTTGGTCTAATATTCGCAATTGTGGGGGTTATTCCATCAAAGTCATGCATTTTAGTTGCCCCTAAAATATCTGTACTTATTGGCTGAACGTGAAACTGTAAATTTGGGGTTGCTCTCGATGGATCACTCTTGAGAAAACCACAAACTTGACTTGCGCCCATAGTCATAGGTCCACTTTGTTTAAAAATATATTCTAATCCAATTAAAAAATTTCCAAATAAACTGTTAATTTTTCCATTAAGTGATTTTAAATTTTTTACTTTATAAACTGGTCTAAACATTAAATGATCTTGTAGATTTTTACCTACACCTTTAAGCTCCAGAACAGTATTTATCCCATGATCTTTTAATTTTTTAGGATCTCCAACACCTGAAACTTGTAAAATATGTGGTGACCCAATTGAACCAGCTGAAAGTAATATTTCTTTATTTGCTTTGATTGTTTTTAATTCTCCATTATTATAAAAACTTACACTAACAGCTTTTTTTTCTTCAAAATTAATCTTCTGCACATGTGCA
>MDTG01040622.1_pt1 | contig 10197 bp, 3 predicted proteins | sample 811421 | NCBI WGS metagenome assembly MDTG01 (sample SAMN05326645, study PRJNA326480) | marine metagenome | isolation source: seawater | place: Pacific Ocean: South East | collected 2011 | reverse complement strand
TTAATATTTTGTAACAATTTATTATCTTTTTCAAAGTCTTTTTCGGCTTTGTCTTGTAAGTATTTAAATTTATCTTCAGGTAATTTAAAAATTAATGGAGCACTTTTATGAGGTAATTTTATAATAGCATCTGGAGGTATTATTTTTTTCTTGATTTCAAAATCATCACCTATCTTTTCTATTAAATCTTTTTGTTCTTCAGTTAGCTCAGTTAGCTCAGCTTTCCCTTCAAAAACTTTTTCAATTTTGTCTCTCTTTTCTGCTATTTTATCGAAAATTTCATCAGGATTTGGTTCTGGTTCTGGTTTTGCTACTGGTTCTTTTTTTTTAGAAAATAGGTTAAAAGGGCCTTTCCATGTCCCTTTAGAGATTTCTGATGGTCCCTTTTTTGGGGATCCACTTGATCCAGGTACTGTTGCTGCTACTACTTTTGGTTTTGCTGCTGCTGTTGTTACTGTTGGTTTTGGTTTTGGTTTTGGTTTTGGTTTTGGTTTTGGTTTTGGTTTTGGTTTTGGTTTTGGTATTGGGGCTGCTACTGTTTTTGGGGCTGCTACTGGTATTGGGGCTGCTACTAGTATTGGGGTTGAACTGGAGGTTGAACTGGAGGTTGAAGTGGATGTTGAAGAACCAGAGGTTTCTCTTTCTAAAGTCCTACTAGTTGGTTCCGTAGAAGTATTTTCAAAATAGCTTCTAATTTCCACAAAATTTCTTATTAATTTTTCAAAAGTAGATGTATCTAGTTTTTTATTTCCTTTTAATTTATTATTAATTAATGATACTCTATCTGATAAAAGAAAGCCATTATCTGCTCTTTTTAACTCAATATCCAATTCAGCAACATTTTTAACTGATACAATTTGACTAAATAAATCAGTTATTAATTTATCATTAATTTCTTCAGTTGATGTTATTAAAGAAGCCCTAATACTTTCAAATATAGTATTAAAAACACTATTGAAATCTGATATCAACAAATCATAATATTCACGAAAATTATATAAACTGCAGTAAGCGTAATTTTTATTAATTTGTTGAGATGATATTGCTCCTCCACTCTGAGGCATTCCTAACATCGTTAATATCTTATTTTTTAAAATGGATTTCATAACATCAGTTTTGTCATTCATCATAGTAATCATCGTTGCAATTATTTCATCTTGTTTAGATATATTAGTATATAGAAAACAAGAATGATACAATGATTCTTGTGTCATTGTCCCAGTAGCAGTATTTTCTAAATCAGAAAATAAAATACCTCTAGTAAATTTAACATCTGATTCTTGAATTAGTTTTCTAATAAATATTGGTAATCTAGTTTCTTTTCTAAATATGGTTCCACTCTTTAATGATAATCCTCCTTGAGGAGTTATATCCAAAAAACCTAAATCATATCTAGTGACATCAATTGGTTTCTGTAGGCATAAATAAACTAAATTATTTAGTTTATCTCTTATTTGAGACCCCATATTTGTCATTGATACTTGTAAAGTAGTTGATAATTCTGAAATTGCGGTATTAACTTTAGTTATAGTTTCATTCTCTAATGTTTGTGCCATTGTTTTATTGACTTTATTTAGTTGTTTAAAATCAAATATATTAGAATTTTGCTTAATACCATAAGTCTCTAATTTAGAAAACTCGATTCCACTATAATCATTTGTTTTAGAACTTTCTCCAAATATTCTATCTAAAAATCCTGCCCGCATGATATTTTCTACTCTTTTATGTTCTTCTGTTTGGAAATATCCTCCTTGAAATACTCCCCCAGAAAGACTACTTCCGGGTGTAGCCACCACAGATGGAGTAGAAAGAGGTGTTGGTGATAATGTTGATGATGGTGATAATGTTGATGATGGTGATGATAGTGATGATGGTGATAATGTTGATGTTGGTGATAATGGTGATAATGTTGATGATGGTGATGAAGATGCCTCAGATTTAGTTGCTTGTTTGAATTCATTTCTTTTTATACTAGTATTTATTTTCATTTCTGCTTTTCGAAATTTAAGTAGATTTACAACTACTTCTCGCATTAACGGTCTGCTTCCAAACATACCAGAAGCCTGTAGTTTAAATTTATTACTAATTTTTCTAAATTCAGATATATTTCCAGCATTAATTGCTTGAAGCAAAGCATTAACAGGAGCTTTCATTTTATTTAAAGACCTTTCTAATTTTAAAATTACTAAATTCATTTTCTTTTTTTTTCGACTGCCTCCAACCATAACTTTTTTTAATTCTGAATTATGAAATTCATCTACTAAATTTTTAAAAATTTCATCTCCTCCTTGATCTTTATACTGTTTGAAATTTAATTCTTTGTAAATTTTTTTTAAATTAACTATTGATTTATTTTTTTTCCTTCTTTTTTTATGTAATAATTTGGCACTTTTTTTCTGTGGAATAAAAAAATGCTTTTCAATCTTTTTACTTTTTTTTTTATTAATCATATTACTCTTTATAAATATATTATAAAAAAACTTAAAAATTAAAACATTAATAAAATTATAAATTAAAATTATTATTTTTTTTATCTTCTTTTGTGACTAGTTTTTCTCTTTTTGTGACTTTTCTGATGTTTATTGTTGCTAGTTATCTTTTTCTTGTGGCTCTTCTTCCTCTGCTTATGTGTTTTCCTCTTTCCACCTTCTTGTCCTTTTTTATTTAATATTTTGTTTCTTTGTTGTTTAAGTTCTAGTAGTGTTAGTATTTTTTGTTTTGCTTCTGTTTCTGGTTTTGCTTCTGTTTCTGGTTCTGCGGTGGTTGCTGGTTCTGCGGTGGTTGCTAGTTCTGCGGTGGTTGCTGGTTCTGTTGCTGTTACTGGTGCTGGTTCTATTTGTGGTTCTGTTTTTAGTTCTGATTTTGTTTCTGGTTTTGTTTCTGGTTTTGTTTCTGGTTTTGGTTTTGTTTCTAGTTTTGTTTCTGTTGGTGGGTCTGTTGCTGATGTTTGGCCTGTTGCTGTTGCTGTTGCTGTTGTTGTTGCTGTTCCTGTTGCTGTTGCTGTTGCTGTTGCTGTTCCTGTTGCTGTTCCTGTTTCTGTTGTTGTTTCTGTGTCTGTTCCTGGTTCAGTTCCACCTTGTAGATATTTTAAATACGAACCTCCACTAGCAGTTTTCTGTATCCCATCATCATCAATTCCAAATTTTTCTAATATAGTCGCTAAATATTCACATTTCTCTATTAAAAGAGTATTTTTATTTATTTTTGTACCAATTTTATCTTTTTCACTGTTTAAGGTTTCCAATTCTTTCTTCAATTTCTTTAATTTTGCTTGATCTCGTGGTGTTTTGTCTTCATCTTCTATTTCTTTTTTTTTTTTGGTTATTTCATTTTTTTTTGTACTTACTTCACTTGTTAATCTTATTATGTTCGAATCAGCTGTAGTAATTTGAACACCTAATTTAGGCCTTGGTTTATTTGCTTCTATAAATTTTTTTAATTTTTCAAAAAATAGTTTGTTTATACCTTTATCCGTATAATATTTTGAAAAATTATTCATCAACTTAAGTTCATCTATATCAAGTGATTTTATATCTGTTGATAAATTTTCTATTTTTTTTTCAAAAACATCTTTATAGTCAAAATTATTTAAGTCTAAAGTGCCATTTTCAATTAATTTTTTGATTTCAGGATCTTCAGCACCGAATAATTGTTTTTCAGCTTCTTCTTTACGTTTTTTTAATTCTTCTTTTTTTTTTCTTAACATGAAATTATTTACAAATGGTTGATGAAACACATACCAATCAAATTTAAAATCAGATAATTCTTCAATATTATCATTTTCATAATTTATATATATATTTCTTAATAAATTTTGTTGTGCTGATTCTATAATTGAAATTTGTCTCTTTTCTGCTAAGTTTCTAAACCATTTTACTCTATCATTTTCTATAAAACCAGCAGATTTTGCTGCTGTCCTTCCTAATTTTTCAAGAGCAAACATCCAAGGAAGACCTAGTGTAATATTTCTTACCATAAACCATAAAGCATCATGACTTTTCACTAAAGTTTTCCAAATATTTTTAAAATCCTTTTCCTTTTCCTTTTTCATAGCTATATTTCTAATATTTGGGTCATTCTTAAATATAGCATTTAATTCTTGTCTAAAATTATCAAATTGATTTTCATAAAATTCTAATACCTGTTTGTTATGTTTGTCTATATGATATCTTAGTAAATTTTTATAATTTTGGTCAGCAGTTTTAATTTTTTGTTTTATTTTATCTATTTTTTCATTTTCAGCTGTCTCTTTTTTTTTGAATTCTTTAAATTCTTCATTTAATTTAAATCGTTCAATTGCTTCTTCTATTACTTCTTTTTCTATCATACTTTCCAATGATACCCCAATTACATTTTCTCTACTTAAATTTAATAATGGCATTAATTTAAAAAACTCAGTTTCTAAATTGGCATAAAATACATTTTCTAAATCAAAATTATAACCTAATTTTGTCATTTTTTTCTGACCCTTTATTCGCTCTTCAAGTAATTTTTTAAATTCTACTAAATCTTGTGAATTATAATTTGTGACAAAATTAGTATAATTGCCTTTACCATCTAATATTTTTTCATTAAATATTTTGTTATTGCTAGCATCTTCTCTAAAAAAAACTTTTGGTAATATATTAGCAAATTTATTAGATGCTATTTTAGTATCATCCGCAAATGTTTGATAAAATCTTTTACCATTATCAGAACTTGGAATAGTGCTTGAAGTAGTGCTTGAAGTAGTGCTTGGTATAATATTACCCATAGGTTGATTTTTTATTTTTAATGATGAAGCAGTGGTTGCGGTTGTGGTTGTGGCTGCGGCTGCGGTTGTGGTTCCACCTGGGGTTGTGGTTCCACCTGTTTGAGCTTCAGTTTCTCTTGTCTTCTCCAATATTTGTTTTTCACTTTGTGATTCAACATCACTGAATCTAAAGTCACCAGTTGCTCCAGGAACAAATACTCTAGTATTTCCTGCTATAGTATCTAAAATATCAATCAATCTAGTTTCCCCAGTAAAAAATCTATTTTGTAAATAAATATTTAAATCACTTTTTATAATAGCATTTGGTTGTAAAGGTAAATTATCTTGAAATTTAAATGATTGTTGCTTTAATTTATTATAAATTGTTTCATCTGGCTCTGGTGCTGATGCTGATGCTGATGCTGATGCTGCTGCTCCCCATGGTTTAAATTGGATTTTTGGCTCAAAATTAATTAATATCTCTTCAAATTTATCTCCTTTTTCTATTACTTGTGTGCTTTTATCAATAATTTTGTTTAAATCTGTTTCTTGAGTAAGAGCCACACCAGTAGCACCAGGAGCCACACCAGAAATAGGATTAAGAATATATTCCGGATCACTAGTTTTTAATTTATCTAAAAATTCTATATATTGTGCATTACCCCCTCCTTCTAGATTATCTAAATTTCCTAATCCGATGTTTTCTGCTGGTGGTTGAGCACTATTTTTACCATCTGGGGTGTTTTCATTGTTATTATTATTATTAGGAATAGTATCTAATTGTAAGCAATAATTTAATAAATTACAAATAACAAATTTATCAATCTGCATTTTTAGAAAATAAACATAATATTCAATGACACTACTAAAAAACAAAGAATAATATCTAACTATAGACATTTTTTGCCTATTTTCCCTTTTACTTGATTTACTAGAAAACTTAGGTTTATCTTTCACACCAAGTTCTATTCTTAATTTATCAATAGAATTAATTAAACTGTTATGTCTAATTTTATTTACAGGGTTGGTTGGGTCGGATAGATCAGATGGAGCAGTTTCTGCCCCAATAATTTCATTCTCTCTTCCCAAAATAAAAGCCAATGTGCCAAATAATACATCATCAGCACTAAAAATATGGGGTTCATAAATAGCAGCACTGTAAAAGGAATATGGAACAATAATTTTATCTTGTAGTTTAGGAATCTCTTCTTTAGATGGTTTATATAATCCCAATTGAGTATAAGTAAATTTTCTGACTGATAAATTTTTATTTTTTATATCTTCTTTTTTTAAAACAGAAGATAAAAACCGATTTTCAATAAATACCGGTAATTTATACTGGCGATAAATACCTTGCTTACGCAAATTAGCTTTAGATTGCTTACCACCTTCTTGAGTTGTATCTTTTTCATCGCCTGTTTCTGCTAAAGCAGTTTTCTTAGTATCAACATCCACATCTAATTGTTCTTGTTTTTTATTTTTATCTAGCAAAATATTATCCATTCCACGAATATAATTATCAGAAGAAGTTAGGGCTCCAAGATCTTTTCTACAAATACGACGAATATTATCAGTGTTTAAGCCAACAATTTTAGCAAGTAATTTATCAATATCATTAAATCGTCCATATATTAACTGATATACTTTCTCTCCAGTTAATGTCATAAGCCCAGTTTTACAAAATTTATCATCATTTAAAAAAGTATAAATATCATTTAGTTTTACAAAGATTTTCATAAAGTTATTCCTATTCATTTTTAAATTTCCTTGAGCACGACTATCTAATTCTACTTTAGTTTGACCACCTGAATTTTCTCCATCTTGCTTATTACGTCTCATTGTAGTACCAGGAAGTCCAAAAAAACTAGACCAACTTCTTTTGTATTTTACCCCAGTAAAATTATATCGTAAAATACCAACAGTTGGAAAATCTTCATCAAAGAATTGCTTCATCTTTTTATTTAATTCGGTGACACGACTATAAATATTATTGACAGCATCATTAAATATTTCAGTAATTTGTTCTCTTTTATCTTTAAAATCTTGTGGGACATATTCATCTTGAAGATTTATTTGACGACCGCTATCTTCCAATGCTTCCATTATACTTTGATCTCCTGCTCTATCCACAAATGGGTCAATAAAATTATGAAATTTATCTTTGGCTAATTCAAACTTAACTAGAGCATTATTATAAGATTTTTCTTTTTTACGAAATTGTTTCACTAAACATTCAATTCTTTTTCCACCAAGCACTTTAGGACATCTTAAAGCCAGCACATTTCTACTTCTAGAAAAAAACCCAGCCATATCCCTAACATTCATTTGTGCGTTTTCAGTATCTCTTTGTTTGGAAACACTATCTTCAGCAACATCATCATCTAAAAAAACTATTATAGTGCCGTCAGATACCTTAATTTCCTTTGATATAATGACTTCACATGGAGATTTGAAATTAAAATTAAAATCATCTATGTCATATATTTTATTTTCTATTTTAACTTTTTTAAATTTTTTAATAGTATTGAATTCATCTTTGCTTAAATCTCTACCATTTTTTTTTTAAATAATATACTATTTGTTTTATTATCCAATGAGTCTGTTACCATATATTCATTGATAGTAGCATTATCTATCTTACGTAATTCAATAGTTTTTTCCACACTTCTCAAGAAATTATTAGCCGTTTTTTTTTGTTTGATTCCAAATAATCTTTGATATAACTTATTTCTCGCTTGATAAATTTTTTTATGAGTGGATACCATACTTTTTTTATTAAAAGATAATCCTTCATTTTTTTTAGTAAATATATATTTTAATAATTTATTGATAATAGGATTCAAATCTTGAATTAAATATAATTTTAATTCATTGTATTTTTTCATCATGCTATTAAATTTATTTTCTGCATCATCAGTACGAACTTTTAATATTTTGGAGTGAGCAATAGCCTTAGCAACTTTCCCTCTTCCAGGTATATTTACAACAAATTCTGACCAAACAGGCATCCCACCCTTCAAATTAAATACTTCTTTATCACTAATACTATTTTCAAATTGTTTTCTTTTTAAAATCCGAGCATCTAATTTTCGACTACTCTTTCTATGAAGTAATTCATTTTTATCTAATTTTTTTGACCTTTTTTTTAATTTGTAAGTCATGTTACTTCTTCCTTATTAACAATATGAGATAAAATATTTATTTTTTAATCTTAATAAAATAAATTTAAAATAATTACTAAAATATTATTATGTCACTAAATAATAAATAAGCATCCTATATTAAGATGCCATCTGGTAAAAAAAGCCAAAAACAGAAACTTAGCAAAAGAAAATATAATAATTCTTCTAAATCTAAAAAAAATAATTTGCGAGGAGGAGACAAATTAGGAGAAGGCTCTTTTGGTTGTGTTATTACTCCACCTATACCATGTAAAGATAATTCCATTAAAAATAAAAAATATATTAGTAAAATTATTAAAGCCAATAACAAAAGAGATTATGAAGATACTATGCATGAAATACGTTTAGGTTCTCTTTTTAAAAAAATAGATCCTGATTCTAAATACTTTACTTTTATTTTTGATTACTGTCAAATAAAAAACCCAATTTCTCGACCTGATTTTAAAACTATAAAATCAGGACAACCACTTACTAATAAAATTACAAAAAATAAAAAATTTTGTTATACAACCGATAAAGATACAACCTATAATTTAATACAAAGAAATGCAGGATTTAATCTAGATGATGTTTTAATTTATTCAAAATACAGTAATGACAGAAAAATAATAAAAGACCGTTTCAGGAGTATAGTAAGACATATGATTATTGGTTTAAGAAAATGTCATAAACTAGGAATTATAAATCATGATATTAAAGCAGATAATATGGGAGTTAGAATTGAGGGAATTAATCCATATGTCACTTATTTTGATTTTGGTCTTTCGGAAGATATTAAAAAATTAGATACTTCCTCCTATCAAGAAATATCAACATCTGCTTACGGAACACCTGGATATATATCTCCAGATATGTATGTTATTGCTAAAATAATAAAAACTTTATATCGTGAAGATTTTTCATCTTTAGTATCAGGACCAACTCGTAAAAGATTAATAATTAAAGTTTTTGAAGAAATAAAAGAGGATGAAGAATCTATTCATATTAAAAAATTAGGACTTCATAAATCATCTTTAAAAATACCTTCAAGTAAGGATAGTGGTTTTGGTAGTAATATCACCAAAGATAGTAAAGATAGTAAAAATAGTAAGGATAGCAAAAATAGGCAAAATGATAATTCAATAAAATATAAAAATCAAAGTAATAAAACAGAAGCCTTAGTCACTTATCAAGAAACTGAAGAACTATACGATTTATTAATTAAATTAATATATAAAGATCAATTATTATCACTATTTTATAAAAATTATTCTGGTATAAAATATAAATATGATATTTTTGCTCTGGGAATAACTTTTTTTAAAATTGCCAAATTTTGCCAATTTGAAGAAAATGATTCATTCTTAGATTTACTTAGGAACATGCTTCATTATAATCCAATAAAAAGATATGATGTTAATCAATGTATGAATCACCCATTTATCAATCCAAATAAAAAATAAAATAGTTTTTAAAAGAAAACATAATAAATCATAAATTTTAAAATTGAAATTTAATTTTTGTTTTTAAATTTTTAAAATTATAAAATATTATTTATAAAATTATAAAATATTATTTATAAAATTATAAAATATTATTTATAAAATTATAGAATATTATTTATAAAATTATAAAATATTATTTAAAATATTAATTTATGAAATTTTAATGTTAAAAAATATTAGTCATATATTATTTAATTATAAATATAATTATGTCAAAAAATAGTAAAAAGAAAAAAGAACAAAAAATAGTAATATTTTCAGAGGAGGATATTAATAAAAAAACATATGGTATAAAAAAAGAGGCTGTTTTTATAAAAAATAGTCCTTATTATAAAAATGACGAATTAGTCACCTGTATGATTTTAAAAGAAAAATTATTACCATATAAGTGTTCTATACCAGGTTGTCCTGTTAATCATCAATGGAATGATAAGCCATTACACTTATTATTAAATAGAAAAAATAAAAAACAATCAGATTTAACAATAACTAATTTAAAATTTCAATGCCCTAATTGCTTCCTCCAAAGTTATGGTTTAACTGTATGGCAAAAACAAATTAAAACACAAATACTTTATTGTAAAATTTGTAAGTATGATATAACTAATCTTTCAGAATATAATAAAATGAAACAAATGTGTAAGGTTTGCGATCAAAAAATAAGCAGTCATAAAAAAAGTGATGCTGTAAGTTTATCTGTTTTAGAACACTCTTGGGATCACAGGAAATTAGATGCTGGTAATTTAAATAAAGACTATTCTAAATTGACATCACAATATCAAACTATTTTAAATAAAGA
>MDTG01055350.1_pt1 | contig 10198 bp, 6 predicted proteins | sample 811421 | NCBI WGS metagenome assembly MDTG01 (sample SAMN05326645, study PRJNA326480) | marine metagenome | isolation source: seawater | place: Pacific Ocean: South East | collected 2011 | reverse complement strand
CTGTAGGAGAATTTTACACCGACATTCCTAGGAAAGGCATAACTACCTTGTACCAGATCGTCGCTGCCTGTGTTGGTTCGCGACAGTACGGTCTCATCTTCGATATTCTCAACAAAACCGGATATCGAAAAATGCTCGTCTGCCGACGTCCAAGTCAAGCGCAAATCTGTCTTGGTATAGGCATCCTGGACTTGCGTGGAATAGAGAGAAACATCGTCCGTGTTGTAACTGTCCGAATAGTAAAACTGAAGATACGTCGTCAGCACACCGGAGCTACCCATATCATGATCGTATGCGGCAGTTAGGCCCATTGTGGTATCTGGTGACCACCCTGGCGTCGTTCCATCCAAACGAACAAAGCCCTTGAGCGGGTTCCCATCCGCATCAACGGTCGACTTTGCCTTGACACCGTCGAACAACTGGAACGGATTCTTCACTCCGAACTTACCGAACTCAGCATCCATGACTGAAGCATTGGCAGTAATCGTCAATGCGTCCGACGCGATCCAAATGAGCTCGATCTCAGCGCCAGTAACGGCGATATCACCACCGTTGAGCGTGATCGTTGACCAACTGCCGCTTGCGCCTTGTTCCCCTGGAACGAAGATCAGTTCTTGTGCCGTCAAGTTGGTATAGTCGTTGCGGTAGATTGCCCCATTGACCTGTACTTTGTTGTCAGCCCAGCGGGTTTTAAACCCTATCTCGATAGCTTCCGAGTCCTGCTGATCAAAGGTCGAACAGTTACTATTCAGGCCGCCAGAGAGGAAACCATTTGAACTATTCCCATAGAGCATTTTATCGTCATCGATATCCCATTCAACTCCCCCACGCCAGGTGACCTTTTCATAGGTAACCTCAGTCGTACAATAAGGTTCCGCGGGATATACATAAACGTCTAGCGGGCGGCCAACTAATCCGTAGCCGTAAGGCGCATCTTCCTTATCAAAGAGCGAATTGCCTTTATGAACTTCACTACGCTTTGTTTCCTTGTTGTGACGAATGCCAGCGATCAGTCGGACATCGTCCTTAATGGACCATGCAGCTTGCCCAAATACACCCTCGGTAATCGTGTCAATATGCTGGTATTTGGATTCGTCGTCAAAGTCTCCACCACCATAAACGTCAATCAACTCAGTTGGATGATACGTTTTAATCTCATTGCCCGCATCGTCATATCCCACGATCGAATGATCGGCGTATGTAAAGGTATCAAAATCTCCGGAACCCACTACAATCGAATCATCAGAATAATAGCCACCTAGTGTCCACTCCAAGGTTTCGTTGTCAGTTGACGTAAGTTGGATTTCCTGCGTAAAGGATTCTGTTAACTCGTCGAAGTAGCCCTGAGCGCCGGGTCTGCCATTCATACTACCTTTAGTGTAGGCGCTCTCGAAATCGGTAAACGAAGTTATCGACCTAATAGCCACTGAATCTCGATCCCAGGTGACATCAACCGTCATATTATCTGACGTCACATCGCGAAAAGAATCCCAAGCGTAATTCACCACAAAAGGTCTATCAAAAGCAGCATCAACGCCGAGAGAACCTTCTTTCGGATTTGTACAATCGATTTCAGTCCCCACCATGTCTGTAACTCCCGTAGAATTCACAGGCACACATAGCCCCTCCGCAGCCCAAACTCCCTCTGAAGTACCACCATCACTTAGAGTGGTGTATCGGGCAATCACTTCCACATCATCACTTGGAGCCCAGTAAGCCGATAATCGAGCACCTTGCTGATCGATAGCGCCCATATTCTCGCCCATTCCGATATTTTTGATATGCCCATCACTGGAGGCAGTAACACCAGCCAAACGAAGCGCGAAGGTGTCGCTGATGGGTGCGTTTACGAAAACCTCGCTGCGTATTTTGTTAAAACTCGACGCCGTTACGTCCACACCAACGTCAACTGCTTCGGTAGATGCTCGGTTCGTATACATATTTACAGCGCCCGCAAACGTATTGCGCCCGTAGAGAGTGCCCTGTGGACCCTTCAAAATCTCCATTCGCTCCACATCGAAGTAACCAAGCCTTTGTTGAGCAGCACGAGTTTGGTACACGCCGTCGATAAATGCTCCCGCGATTGAAGAATTATCTCGGTAGGTGTTGTTAGAATTAGCACCACGAATAGCAATCTTCGAATCTGTACCGATATGTCCGTAGGTCACACCTGGCGTAACAAACTCGAGTCGCGAAATGTCAAGAATACCTGCATTTTTGATAGCTGACTCGTCGAGTGCAGTGACTGAAACTCCTACGTCCTGCAGGTTTTGTTCCCGCTTCTGTGCTGTGACGATAATTTCGTTAAGCTCGTCTGCCCCAACACTACAGGGAACCAAAAGGGCCGCTAGCAAGCATGACTGCAAGCCCGACGGTTTTAAATATTTATCTTTATTCATGATTATCTCCCAAGTATTTTTTGAAAAGCCACTAAAAGGCCATCCTTAGCACGCAAAATCCCACTGCAAATCCCACTAGCATAAATTATTATCCCATTGACAATAGCAAAGGAACAGCGTCAGGTCAACAAAGGATTGACTGCGAAGTCAATTATTAATAGTATTATTGGGGTTGTCTTAATTTGATTAATATGGATTAGAAGGTCGCGCAATGATAACAATCTTAAAAAAAGGTATCTCAGAAGAGCAGAGCCGCGAGGCTAACAAGAAGGTTCAGGAGGTTGTGGAAGGGATATTGCAAGGCATTACTGATCAAGGTGATGCTCATGTCCGTGAATTATCAGAAAAATTTGATAATTGGTCGCCCACTAGCTTCCGTCTGTCTGAAGAGGAAATACAGGCTTGCATCGATAGCCTACCCGAAAATACCTTGCGAGATATTAAATTTGCCCAGGAACAGGTGAAAAACTTTGCTCGTATTCAACTCGACTCCATGAAGAATGTTGAAGTGGAAACACGTCCTGGTGTTGTCTTAGGGCACAAGCATCTACCTATGAACAGTGTTGGCTGTTACATACCTGGGGGAAAGTATCCTCTGGTGGCCTCTGCTCATATGAGCGTTGCTACAGCTAAAGTGGCGGGTGTTAAGCGAGTTATAGCATGCGCGCCACCGTTTGATGGTAAGCCTATGCCCGCAATTGTTGCCACTATGGCGCTAGCCGGAGCGGATGAAATATATTGCTTTGGTGGTGTGCAGGCCGTTGGCGCCATGGCGTTAGGGACAGAAACGATTCTTCCTGTTGATATGATTGTCGGCCCTGGCAATGCCTACGTAGCAGAAGCTAAACGTCAGCTGTTTGGTCGAGTCGGTATCGATTTGCTTGCCGGTCCAACCGAAACACTTATTATTACCGATGATCTAGGCTGTGACCCTGAAATGGCTGCGACAGACCTTTTAGGTCAGGCGGAGCATGGGGTTAATTCACCAGCGATATTGCTAACCAATAGTGAAGACTTTGCCAATGCAACGGTTAAAGAGGTTGAACGGCAGTTAGAAACGCTTGAGACGGCAAAAATAGCCGGACAAGCCTGGCGTGATTATGGGCAGGTGATTGTCTGTGATACCTATGAAGAGATGGTTCAGGTCGCCGATGATCTTGCTTTTGAGCATGTTCAGGTGATGACTCAAGATCCAAATTATTTCCTCAAAAATATGACCAATTTTGGCGCGCTATTTCTTGGCCCTGAAACCAATGTGTCCTATGGCGATAAGGTGATTGGCACCAACCACACCCTACCAACCAATAAAGCTGCAAGATACACCGGTGGCCTCTGGGTGGGAAAGTTCATTAAAACCTGTACTTATCAGCGAGTAACACCAGAAGCCACAGTCGAGATTGGGGAGTACTGCTCGCGTCTTTGTGCTCTGGAAGGATTTGCAGGCCATAAAGCGCAGGCGGATCTTCGTGTAAAAAGATATCAGAAGAGCTGAGTTTTATTGGGCGATGATAGGTAGAAATTCTTTTGAGAAATAAAAAATGACACATTTAACCGGTAAGGTTATTTTAATAACAGGAGCTGCAGGCGGTATTGGCTCGGCAATCTCTTTGGCTTATGCAGCTGTTGGAGCAACAGTTATTGTTGGGTACAACAGTAACTTCGAAAAAGCACAGCAACTTTGTGAGTCTCTGCCTGGTGATGGCCATGTGACTAAACATGTTCCTATTCTGAATAGTTCAGTATTGAATTCTCTAGCTGATGAGATTAAACAAGAAATGGGCCGCTTAGATATTCTTGTCAACAATGCAGGGGTAACTAAGGTTGTGCCACATCAGGATCTTGACGGCCTGCAAGACGAGGATATTGACAGGATTTTAACTACTAATTTTCGGGGATCTTTTGCTTGTATCCGTGCTTTTCAGAATTTATTGGCTAAAAGTGGGGAAGGATTGGTAATCAATATATCGTCTATCGCTGGTAGCACAGCTGTGGGAAGTAGTGTTGCTTATTGCGCATCCAAAGCGGCTATCAATTCTATGACCATGTCATTAGGTCGCGCCCTAGCCCCTAATATTCGTGTTGTGGCGGTTGCTCCAGGCTGGGTGGCTGGCGAATATGCTAGCCGCGCAGACCCCGCTTATATGAAAGAGCAGATAAATAAAACGCCCCTAGGCCGTATTGCAACCGCATCAGATGTAGCAAACACTGTTGTGGCACTGTCAACAACAGTTACATTTAATACTGGTTGTATTATCCCTGTAGATGGCGGCCGGCCACTAACTTAAGTTTCACGACGGTGCTCAGGTGTCGTCCAGACGGGTAACAAAGGACTGCGTAGAGACTATTGGTGTCTCATTCTCCCCTAACAAACGTTTTCAAACAAAAAGTCTGTCCATAATTTCACAGAACAACCCGAAAATAGTGCTAAAAGCAACCATGCCAGATCAAATGATTATCCAGTTTCTAGGCGTACTCAATATATTGGGTCTCGTCGTCTTTGCCATTTCCGGGGCTCTTTTTGCAGCGGAAAAGAATATGGATATTCTTGGCGTGATGCTGATTGGCACAGCGACTGGTATTGGTGGCGGAACTCTAAGAGATCTGCTTTTGGGTATTTCTCCCGTATCTTGGATCCAGGAACCTCTTGCAATCTACATTTGCCTAGTTGCATGCATACTTGCTTACTTTACGGCAAACTTGCACAGAAGAAGGCTGAAGCTCATTTTGTGGATGGACGCAGTTGGCCTGTCGGCATTTGCTGTTCTGGGTACTGAAATTGCTTTACAGCAGCAAGAAAATCTTTTAATTGCGATTGTTATGGGAGTGATGAGCGCCACCTTCGGAGGTATTTTGCGGGACGTACTTTGCGCCAAAATATTAACTCTTATGCGTCCTGAGCTCTATATAACTTGTGCCTTATTTGCATCACTTGTATATGTCGTAATGGCTACCTCAGGGTTTAGTCAAAGTGTAGTTCAGGCCTGTTCTTTTACTGCGGGTTTTGGTTTGCGGGCATTGGCTATCTTATACCGATTGGAAATACCGAAGTTTGGTTATACTCAAGATTGAAAAAACCTGTCGCAAATAAGCTGAAGCGATTTTGATTAAGTCCAATAGCGTCGCTATAACTCATATCTGCACCTTTTGGACCAAATGTCTAAGTTTGATTTTTTAATTGTCCAATCTGTGATTTATCTTCGTTAACCAAACAGTGTGGATAGCAGCCGTGTTTTTTCTAAGCAAGTCTCAACGTCGACCATTCCACCCTTTAACAGTTGATTGAATACAAATAGTAATGTCTACACACGACTAATCGGTGAACATTTCTCACTAGTTCTAATTTCCAAAAGAACTCCAGTTATTATTTTATTTTTCTAAGTAACTAGATTAATCAAAGTCATATTTTAAAGACCAAATCATAGATAAAATGATTGGTCCCCTAATTTGGAAGAGGATTTAAACGCTCTAAAGTTCGGCAGCACGTAATTAATTTTCGATAAGGGTACTCCCAACCAAAGCGCAAGCTTGGCGAAGTATTGATCATTAGAGGTGGTTGGTACATAAACCCCATTGCCAATATTTAGCGGATTTAGCGGTGACAATTTAGGATAACGGCCATATACCTGGCCACCTCGTACGCCACCCCCCATTACAATCTGATGACCGCCCCAACCATGATCGGACCCAGATCCATTAGATGTGAGCGAACGACCAAACTCCGAAACAGTAAACGTTATAACAGACTCAAATAACCCAAGGTCACTAAGCGCATTGCGAAAAGATAGTAGACCTTGACTCAAAACAGGCAACATCATGGCCTGATTTTTAAGTAACTGATGGTGATGATCCCACCCACTAAAACTGACATAAAAAATCTGCCGAACTGGTTTTGTAGGGTCTTGCTCTGACAGAATATGTGCCACCCTTGAAAGCTGCTGAGAAAAATTATCTTGTCCGAAGTTAAGCCTCAAATCTGAGTAGTTTTCTCGCTCGTTATAGGCTTCAAAACGAGTTTTTGAATCTATATTCAGATTAGTCTCTGGCCAGCTTGATGATGTACCGTGGGCATTTCGATACCCTTCTTCAGCCAACTGCCTAGTGACATAATCGAAATCAACGCCAACAGAATACTCTGAGATCGATGAATACATATTTGAGGATTGACAGATGCAAGGTAGAGTATTGCTACCCAACTGAAATAAATTAACTCCAGACATTGAAACGCTTACTGGACTATTAGCACTTGGGAAAAAATGCTGTAACAAATCGGCAGTACGCCCCCCCCAACCCGACGATGATTGCAGATCTGGTGAGCCTGCTTGCCAGCCATATATCTGCCCAGTATGGGACAATAACTGTTCAGGTCCGATATTCAGTCTCGACTTAAGTTCGGCACGACTGATAGGTCTATCCAGAGCACCGACATTTGCTACAAAGGCAGCGTCGCCTTTATCATAAAGCTCTTGAACCTCAGACATGCCTGAATGCACGCTAAAGGAGCTTCCGGTTACAGCTCGGTTAGTCAAGTCAATTAAATTGTTGCGATCTAATGCCAGATTACCTCGAGCATTAGAGTATGCTGCATACTGACACTCATCGCTTGGAACCAGCATATTGAACGAGTCGTTGCCACCAGCTAAATTAATACAGACTAAGGCACGATAACCAGAGTCCTGAGGCAACAACCTATCTCCTAGAGTCAATGGAGATGCCAGTAACGAAGCACCGAATGCACCACTATTAATCATAAATTGACGCCGTGTCAGCATCTATTTGTCCTTTTTAAGGGCCGCTCGTCAAATTTATTGTCTTTCCTTTAATGTTGCCTGATCTTTGGCACTATTAATTTGACGTCATTTAAGTCACGTCTAAAAGTTTACTAGAATTTACGGGCGCTTAATTTTTTGGCTCTAGGGTCAAAACCACTAACCGGAAGATCCCACCAGTTAATACCTCGTTTTCTCAGTTCATGCTGTCGATGCATGCGATCAAACAGATCGATATCCATCTGCATAAACAGATCGATCAAATCAATAGGTATCCAATTCTGTATTAAATAGTCTCCCTCGCGCCGATACCAATCGAAGTCACGAAGTGTCATCATTTTTTTGGTACCGGCGACATCTTGGTATTCTCCATGATGCAACGAAAACTTTGAATCCCAGATACCGAGCGCACCGTAGTGTCCTTCTGCGTAATAGCCCATAAAGCGTCCACCCGGTTTCTCATCAATTTCTCGGTCACCAAATCCAAGCACCCATGGCCTTTGGTGAAAGTCCTTAAATTCCTCAATAGTATGAGTAGAGCCGATACCAGTCGGTCCCATCCAATGAAAGTCAGGATGCCAAAAATAATGGTGCTGCATTGTATCCATGTTTTCCATATCACGGCCTCTATTGTACCAGCCCATACTAGTGGCCATTGCATCAACTAACTGAAGTGTTTTACGACTCTCTAGTTCATCTTGCTCGGATAGAAGAATCCCATTCGTACCTGGCTTTAAAACCTTCCCTCCTTCTTGACCTAACGCAGGTGGCAATACCTGAAATCCCGCTTGTTTCATCACGCCAAGAATATCAAAAATCACATAGCTCTCAACTATTTTTTCGTCACGCATGACAAAAAATTGACCAAAGTTAATATGAGTTTTCTTTCCAGTTGCAGGGATGCCGAGCCAGTCATGAACAAAAGTGCCTGTCAAATAGCCGTAGCCAGACACCCATTCTTCACCATCAGACAATCCACCGAGAAGAATATGAGGGATCCGTTCAATATCAGGGAATGAATTGAGTAATGGCTCCCAAAAAACAGCAACTAAATTATCGATTCCCCGAATCTGGTTAAAAGGTTGCGATCCATTCCAGTTAATATTTGGATCGAATGCTTTCTTGCAGATGCCTTTAACCTCATGAGGTTTAGCACTATTCATTCGTTGCCAATAATTCCATACAACGGCCTTATTCTTTTGATTTTTAACTTTCCAATCCATGCTTTATCCTCGTTAAGTTAAACCTTCTTATGGCGACCCGGCTACTTCGGATCACAGGCCTTGTGTGTATAACATATCTTATAACCGATTCCGAAAGATACACAAAACCACTGTATCAGGTTTTTTGGCACCCTAATCAATAACGACCAGCTTTACTAAAGTTACACTTTTAATCCTGCTGCCTACTAAAAAGTACAATATCTCGAGCTAACATTTCAGGTAGGCCGTCAACTGTCCCTGCAGGCGAAAACCACTCATGTGGACTAACCGCAAGCCGATGATTAGTACCCGAATAAACGAAGTCACGCACCCTGCCGCCAGCGGCATTTACGCGCATTGCCAGATCGGCATTCCACTCTGGCAGCGAGTAAAAATCTCTATCGGAATGGTGAAGATTGATCGGCTCGGAAAGGTATTGTGTAGCATGATAACCCCCAAGTTTCTCAAGTTGCGCCACTAACCTCGGCGCATGGAGGACCTTAATAGAGCCCTGTTTATCGCGCCCTAGGGTGTACTGAATATCCTTTAGATTGACAATCCCAGCTCGCAGGTGCGCATACATGGCGGAATAGGTTTTATGCAGTGAAGCCTCAACCGTGGGTAACTGCCAACTTTCCGCCTGCCATGTCCAATCAGATGGTGACGGGTTGATGATCCAGTCGCCTGGGTACGGGAATACAAAGTCCATGTTGCGTCTGCCATTGTCGGCCCTATCACTGCCATTCCAGCGACCATCGCCCGCAGTAAAGGCCATTGCGGTGTCTTGCATCGGCCCGTAAATTGACGCCTGTTCTAAGCGCGAAGCGAAGCATCCAGCCCAAATCGACGCAGCGTTAATCGATGTCTTCAAAGTACTATTTTCACCTGCGACCGCCAACGCTGTCAGCGCCACATCGCCGCCCTGAGAATAACCCATGATATTAATTCGTGCACGATCGAGGCGCAGTTCACGATCGCGTACCTGCCCGTCGATACGATCAAGAGACTCGAGGCCAGCTACTAGATTGAGTACATCGATGGCATAAAATATAGGCGATAGGTAACTGCGATTGTCCCAGGCTCGTAAGAACTCCAATCCGTCAGCAGCGCGACCAGATACAGTTCCATGGCCGCGCAGTCCAGGCGTCAAAACCACGAAGCCTGCTTCCACGTAGGCTTTTATAATAGCGGCGCCCGCAGAGGCCTCATTGAGTTCAAAATTATATGCCGGCGCCGCTTGCTCGCCGACCCATCCATGCACAAATATCACCGATGGATAACCCCCAACTGGGGCCGCTGTCGATGGAACGTCGACTCGAACATAAACCTGTAAACCATCAGAAAGGTAACTACCAAAGTAGTACTGATGATCGCCAGTAGCACTTTTGAACGTGCGAGATTGCTGCACTTTAATCTCAGCAGCATAGGCGCGCTGGCGCAGGGTTTCGATGGATAGAGCATCCAATGAGTCTAGAACCGGGGCAGCCCAGCGCGCAAAGGTATGTTCAACCGCGGTATCGCCAGCCTGAACACCGACAACAGTCCTAGCTTGCCCTTTACAGCCATTAACTAACGCCAAACTGGCCAGCAACAGACCTATGCCCATATATCGGTATAGCGCTCGCAGTTCAGCCGTCATAATCTCCACTCTATGGTCGGTAACTATTTTGAATACGGGCCTAGCAATTTAAAGCACCGCCGAGGCGACATTCTCAATCGCTCCTCTTCGATTCAATAAAACCTTCAGCACATGCTAGCTTCAGGTGTCATCATCAAACATTGGCACGATCAAAGGCCTATTTACTAACAATTGCGGCGCCCTCAGATAGCG
>MDTG01050940.1_pt1 | contig 10198 bp, 8 predicted proteins | sample 811421 | NCBI WGS metagenome assembly MDTG01 (sample SAMN05326645, study PRJNA326480) | marine metagenome | isolation source: seawater | place: Pacific Ocean: South East | collected 2011 | reverse complement strand
TGCTTGCCGGCGATGCGGCCGGTGCCGACGACGGCGATTCGGATCTTGCGGTCAGTGATCATTGATCTGTATACCTCTTCTGAACAGAGAGAGATTCTATCCCGCGGGGGGCGCGTCTGCTCCGGGGTGACCGGTAACCTCTCGAAGGGCTGCGGCAACCCGCCCGGCGAGCTTCGAGAGATCGTGGTGCTCGAGGACGTACCCGATTCCCCGTTCTCCCATCCGCGACCGTTCTTCATGTCCCACGGATACCAGTTCCATGACCGCATCAGCGAGCGCCGACGGATCCTCCGGTTCGATCGTGAGACCCGATTCCGCCGCGGATACGGGATTCGTCGGACCATCGACGGCGAAAATCACCGGTCTTCCCATCGCCATGTAGTCGTAGACCTTGTTCGGACTCACACCGGCCTGGTGCATGGCGCAGCGTCGAGTCTGCATCACGTACACATCGGCCTCCGACATCACTTCGTAGATCCGACTCTTGGCGACGCTGTCGCGGAACTCCACGTTTTCGATGCCTTCGTCGGCGACGCGTTGCATCATCCGGCTCTTCTCGGGTCCGTCTCCGACGAATACGAAACGCACGTCCCGATCGGGCCAGCGCCGGGCTGTCAACTTCGCCGCATCGATCATTGTGTCCAGACCGTAGACCATTCCATGCAATCCCACGAACATCACCCGGAAGGTCCCGTCTTCCTCCACGGACCGTCCGACCGGAAGCAGATCGGCATCGATTCCGTTGGGAACATGAACCAGCCGCTCCTCCGGTACCCCGAGTCGGCGGAAGTGCTCCGCGGATTCCCCCAGCAGAGTCAGGACCCGAGCCGCCGCACGACAGACCCGACGTTCGATCCGAGCGAACCACAAGACCAGCGGATGCACCCGGGACAGCCCGCCGGCATCGATCAGCGTCCGGGGCCACAGATCACGAACCTCAAGGATGTAGGGCACACCGAGCTCACCGGCGATTCGCCTTGCTTCGTCGGCGGCAAAGGGGTGCGGGGTGGAACCGATGATGACGTCCGGCCTCGGTCCGGGAAAGTCGCGGTGTGACCGGCGAAGTCGATGCTTGAAGAAAAGCATATTCCACAGCTTGGAAATCGAATTACCCCGGTACGGCGGGGTCTTCAGTCTCACGAAGCAGACTCCGTTGTGATCAATGACATCCATGTCGTTCTGCTGGGAGGAATGCTCTCGCTGGATGAGGTAGTTCACGTTTGACGTCACGAGCATGACATCGATGCCGTGTTCACGCAGATGGGATGCCATCGAATAGTGCCGAGTACCTCCGGGTTCGTCGGGAGGAACGGCGTAGTGATTGATCCACCAGCAACAGAGTCTTTTCACAAAACGGCTCCAATACGGACCGGCACGACAGAGGTCGGACGGTAGTGTTCCCCGCAATGTGGAAATGATGCGTACGACTGTCCAATGGGCCCGCTGGGACTCGAACCCAGATGAGGTTGCCCTCAGCGGATTTTAAGTCCGCCGCGTCTGCCAATTCCGCCACGGGCCCACCGCATGGTACCTGCTCGACGGCATGGAAAATCCCCGGGAACGATCGGCCCGACCGATAGAACCGGGATGAACACCCGATCCTCCACCCGTACGGTGCTTGCCATCCTGATCCTGATCGCCCTGGCGGCAGGAGTCGTGCTCAGCCGGGCCATTCCCGGTCTGCCGGATCGAACGCCGGTCACGTTCGATGACGCCGCGTTCGCGGCGTGGGATGAACCGACCCCCGTGATCCCCGACGGGTCACCCCCTGAAGATCCCCCCGAGCAACCGGAATCCGAAACGGACGGAAAGAAGGGGGCCGAGGAGGATCCGAAGCCCAAGGCGGATCCGGAATCCGAACGGAAACCCTCCAGTGCGTTCTTTCCCGAACTGGAGGGAGACGAACTTCGATCGGCGTTGAAGTCGGCCATGGAAGCTGGACACACTCCCCTGTCCTATCGAGAAGCACGTGAGGCGATGTACTGGATCGTCGACAACCGTTCGGGGACGGTGACCACCATCTACGCGATGAAACCGCTTCGATTGAAGCCGGGTGAGTGGCCACGGCAGCAGGATCTCAACTGCGAGCATGTCTGGCCGCAATCGAAGGGCTCTAGGCGGATGCCCATGAAGACCGATCTGTTCCACCTCCGCCCCGCCGTTCCACGCGTCAACAGCATCAGAAGCAATCATCCGTTCGGAGTACCGGTCTCGAAGGATGATCCCGAGACGGCATGGCACGTCGGACCCGATGAGGATGGAGACACGGTCTTCGTGCCCCCACCGGATCACCGGGGGGACATCTCACGATCGATGTTCTACTTCTCGGTCCGTTACGGAATGAACATCGACGAGGATCAGGAGGAGGTCCTGCGCACCTGGCATCGTGATGATCCGGTCGACAGCCGGGAACGCAGGAGGGTCGACCTCATCGAGGAGAAGCAGGGAAACCGGAACCTGTTCGTCGACGATCCGGAAGCGGTGGAACGCATCGTCGATTTCTGAAACGCCACGCACCGGACGCTGCTGGATCGGGCTGGATCCGGACCATTCTGCGGTTCGATTGCCTTCTGATCCGGTTCAGATCCCTATCATCACCTGCAGCACCACTCACAGGAGCAACTCCATGCGTTTGACCAGCATTCTGAGCCTCGTGGCCGCCGTCGCGGCCGGATTCATCATCGCCACCTCGTCCTCTCCGGTGGCCGCACACTGTCAGATCCCCTGCGGCATCTACGACGATCCCATGCGGATCACGATGCTTCGTGAGGATGCCGCGACGATCGCCAAGGCGGTCGACACCGCCAGAACCCTCGACAGCGACGACTACACCAGCGAAGACGGCACCTCGGCCCTCGATCTGAACCAGCTCATCCGCTGGACGACCACCAAGGACGAAGCCGCCACCAACATCCAACGGATCGTCTCGGACTACTTCCTGACCCAGCGGGTCAAGGCTGTTCCCGCCGGCGAAGACGGTCACGAGGCCTATCTGGACCAGCTCACGAAGATGCACGCGATCCTGGTTGCCGCCATGAAGTGCAAGCAGACGGTCGACCCGGCCGCGGTGGCCACCCTCAGGTCGTCCATCGAGGCCATCGCCCCCTTGTACGTACATGAACACGACCATGATCATGGTCATGATCACGGCGGATGAAAAGCAGACCGACCGTCCTCAGAGAGGACGGCCGGCCGGGAGTCGATCGCATCCAGCCGTGGATGCGAATTATCGAGTCAATCAGAAGATCAGCTGCAGCTGGGCCCGCAGCATCCACTCACCGTCCTCACCGTTGCTGTCACGCCAACCCGTTCCCGAGGTGGTGTAGTCGGCCGACGTCGGAGCGGTACCGCCGTCGGTGACCGGATCGAATGCGTAACCCCAGTCCATGGACAACTTGACGTTGTTGTTCATGAACCAGTTGAAGCCGACCGTGAGGGCACTCAGCTCGTCTTTGGGAAGTCCACCGGTGGTCAGGATATTGTTGGTGGCACCATCGTTGATGTGTCCAAGTTCATAGCGTGCAAAGAGCTCGAAATCGTCGGCGAGCAGTGCACCACCCTGAACGACCCAACCCCAGGACTCCTGGGTGTCACGACGACCGACGATCGCGATGTCACGGTCCTTTCCGTCGGACCAGACGAAGTACGAGAACAACTGCCAACCGTCACCCGCGAGGGTGCCGTCGACCGTCCACGAGACGCTCCGCTGGACATCGCCGTTGCCGTACTCGATGGTTCCCGGGGATCTGGAGTTGAACCACCCCACCGCGGCACCGAGCATGAAACCCATCTTGCCGTCGGTGTTCTTGGCGTTGAAGCCCTTGAACATGCTCCAGTCGGATCCGTCACCGAAGAGGAACTCACCACGGGCGGTCAGGGACTGGCGACCGTTGTTGTTCGTGATCTGGGAGTTGATGTTGTTCGGACCTTCACCGTACATGGCTTCGATCTTCATTCCATCGTTCTTCCAGCCCAGCATGAGGCCCTGTGAACGGGTCCAGGTGAACGCGTTGTTGATCATGGATCGGTCCACGGCGAGCTGACGGGTGCTGGAGACCAGTTCCTCGCGGAGGAACGGAACCTTGTACTGACCCGCACGGACGTACGTCCCGTTGTCGAACTTCTTGTTGATGTAGGCATCCTCGACGAACAGGTTCGCATTCTGATTCGCACCGGCGAACTGGACCGTCTGGCGGTTGCTGACGACGGAGAACATGTACTGCCACGACGGATCCACGACGTGGCCGTAGAATTTCATCTTGGCACGACGCATCTCGAATCCATACGAATCCGCCTGGTCGTCGACACGATTGAAGTGCCAACGGACCTGCAACTGACCGTTGATCCTCATCAACCAGTTGCCGTCGTCGGTGCCGACGAAGAATCCCTTGTTGTACCCGGCAGCGAGACCGCTGCCCTGCAGACCGGCCCGCGTATCGGCATCGGCCATCACGTCCGAGACCAGACCGCGGATCTCCTCGGCCCGACGCTCGGTGAGCCAGTCGTTGTTCTGCTCGGCCCGGAGCGAATCGACTTCACCCTTGAGCTCAAGCACCATGTCTCGAAGCTGCTGGTCGGACATCGAATCGATCGTCGTGTCCGCCAACGCTGCTGTTCCACCCAGGCCGAGGGCCAGGGCACCAATCAGAGTCTTCATGAGAATCTCCCTTCAAAGGAAACACGCGGAACTTCCGCGTTCAATTGATCAATCGGTGAGACGATACCCTTCCGGAAAGGCCGGAGACGACGTCCGAAGGGAGTTTGCAGAAACACCAGTAAACGTGAACAGAAGATGAACAATGGTGATCGATGCCCGTCGTCCGAATCGTTACCGGGCCCGGGGTGTCGAGCCCGGTAACTCCCTCGAACCAGAGACTTTGCGGATATTTGATCCCGTCGACCGCTCTTCCGGGGGTTCAACTTGGCCCCTGGGGAAATCCGTCGTAGACTTGCCACCTCGACGGCCGTGTACCCAAGTGGACTAAGGGGACGGATTGCAAATCCGTTATTCGTGGGTTCGAATCCCACCGCGGCCTTTCCTCCTCCGGAGCCCCCCACCAATGCTCCACGTCCGAACCATTGCCGCCACGGGTCTGGCCCTCCTGGGCACCGCTGTGCTTGCTTCGCAGGATGATCCCCAACCCGCCCCGCTGCTTCCCGAAGGCACCTTCATCGCCTCCGCTCGGGGCACCCTGGAACGGCCGGGACCGGATCGTCCGTGGACGTTCCGGATCGAGACCGTTCAGGAAGACGACCCGCAGCAGCAGCTCACCCTTCTTCCGACGACGCTGCTGGAGGAGATGGAACAGAACCAGTCGGCACAGGACGAGGTGATTCACTTCTCCATTTCCGGTCCGGTGCTGCTCTACCGGGGGCGAAACTTCCTCCTCCCTCAGCACGTGGAGATGGAATCGGATCATGCCGGTCGGACGGGCACGGAGAACGGGAATCCGGACCCCGATCCCGTTGAGAACAACCCCCCGGTCGATCCCGATGCCCTGATCGAGGATGATTTCGACCCCGTGGATCAGGGAGACAGCATCGCTTCGATCGTGGCCCAGCTGCAGCAGGACGTCGGGCCTCTGAAGCGATCGGTGGCCAGGACAGGACCACTCGTCGATGTCCCCGAGGGCGTCGATGAGGGGGAACTGCTCGTTTCACGACGTGGGCGAGTGCTCCGGGACCGCAGTGGAGCATGGGTCGTGGTACCCGATGCGGATGCCTCGGGACTGCAGGATCCGAACATGATCCTTCTCCCCTCGAACAAGTTGGTCGGTATCGAGAACTGGGCCCGCCGGGGAGGCATCGGAAAGCCGATCCTGATCAGCGGAGAAGTCTTCTCCTACCGGGGTCGACACTTCCTCCTGCCCACCGCCTGGCGCATTCCCCGCGAACGACCGAATCTCAAGTGATGGATCCGGCCCACACACGTCGCCGGTTCATCGCCATGGCTTCGGCCATGTCGGCACTGCATCTGGTACCACCCGGTCGACCCACGCTGGCCGGGGAACCCGATGCTGCGGATTCACCGAATGCGTCCACCGCTGCGGATCCGGCGGGAACGATGTCCGCGGAAATCGACGCGGATACGATCGAACGCGCGGAACGCATCGCAGGCATCCGATTCACGGATCCGGAACGAAGGATGATGGCCGGAACCATCGCCGGTCAGACGAATATGTTCCGATCACGACGTGACGGTATCGATCTTCCGGAGCATCTCTTCCCCGCCACCGTCTTCAATCCACTCCTGCCCGGTCGAACCTCCGAACCGACGACTGCCACCGGTGATCCGAACCATCTACCCGCAGTCCGCACCGAACCCGGAGACCCATCCGACATCGACTTCGCGTCCATCGCCCAGCTGGGGAGCTGGTTGCGTTCCGGCGCGGTCAGCAGCGTCGAACTGACCGTGCGATCCCTCGATCGTCTGAAGACCCACGGCACGACACTCGAATGCGTCGTGAACCTGCTCGAGGAACGGTCGATGAAACAGGCCCGGCGGGCGGACGAGGAACTTGCCCGTGGTCGGGACCGGGGACCGCTGCACGGAATCCCCTGGGGAGCCAAGGACCTCTTCGACACCGTCGATGCGCCCACCACCTGGGGGGCGACGCCGTACCGCGATCGCCGGCCGGAGCGGGATGCAACGGTGATCAGACGGCTCGACGATGCCGGCGCCATCCTGGTCGCGAAACTCACCCTCGGAGCACTCGCCTACGGCGACATCTGGTTCGGCGGTCGAACGAGGAATCCGTGGAACCTCGAGGAGGGATCCAGTGGATCAAGTGCGGGATCCGCCGCGGCCACGGCCGCCGGTCTGGTCGGATTCACCCTTGGAACCGAAACCTGCGGATCCATCGTGTCCCCCGCGATGCGCTGTGGTGCCGTGGGACTCCGACCGACCTTCGGCCGGGTTCCGCGGGACGGAGCCATGGCCCTCTGCTGGTCGTTGGACAAGGTCGGACCGATCGTTCGGCATGTGGACGATGTCGCTCCCGTGCTGGCGGCCGTGCACGGAGCCAGTCCCGGTGATCCGGCTTCCGTGAGCCGTCCGTTCCATGCGGACTCCTCGCTGGATGCCCGGGGACTACGCGTGGGCTACGACCCCCGATGGTTTCAGGGGTCCACGGACGCGGCTCTCGAGGAGTCGGCACTCGATGCGCTGGACAAGGCGGGATGCCGCCTGATTCCGATCGAACTTCCCGATTGGCCGTGGGATGCACTGTTCAGCATCCTGCTGGCCGAATCCGCCGCCGCCTTCGAATCACTGACCCGCGGTGACCTGGATGACGATCTCGTCTGGCAGGATCCGCAGGCCTGGCCCAACACCTTCCGGCAGTCGTGGTTCATTCCCGCTCCCGAACTGGTGCAGGCGGACCGATTCCGTCGACGCTGCATGCAGCTCTACGCGGAACTGTTCGAGAACCTCGACGCCATGATCGGACCCTCCTATGCGGAGGGCGTGCTGATCACGACCAACTGCACCGGACATCCCTCCCTCACCGTCCCGGTGGGACGGAAGGAATCCGGAAGTCCGCACGCGATCACCCTGATCGGCCGTCTCTTCGACGAAGGGACCCTGCTGCGGATCGGCAATGCCGTCGACCGCCACTGCTGGCCGGCCGAACTGCGGCGCCCGCCGCTCACGACCGGTTAGAGAACCTCGACCGTCTCCATGCCGGCGGGTTCGCTGGGCCGGTCGTGGGCATCGGTCGGAATCGCTCCGATCGTGCGCACGACGTCGAGTCCCTCGACGACCTGACCGAAGGCCGTGTACTGGCCGTCGAGGTGCTGGCAGTGTTCACGACCGAGGCAGATGAAGAACTGGCTGCCGGCGGAATCCGGATCGGCGGATCGCGCCATGGACAGCGTGCCTTCGACGTGCTCCCGGTCGTTGAATTCGTTCTTCACGTTCCAGCCCGGACCGCCGGTGCCCGTGCCCTCGGGGCAGCCGCCCTGGATGACGAACCCGGGAATGATCCGGTGAAACGAAAGCGTGTCGTAGAACCCGTTGCCGGCGAGCTTGGTGAAATTCTCAACGTGTCCGGGGGCGACATCGTTCCAGAGTTCCACGACCACGTCGCCGTGGGTCGTCTTGATGCGTGCCTTGGGATATTCGCTCATCGATCTTCCTTTCGGTTTTCGTCGTTCTCAACTTCGAAGTCTGGAGATCAGGCCCGCCCGCACCGCAGCGGCGTCGGCCTGGCCTCCGCTTGATTTCATCACCTGTCCCACGAGTCGACCGACCGCGGCATCCTTGCCCGATGCGAAGTCGTCCGCGGCCTGGGGCTGGGCGGCAATGGCCTCCTCGATCCATGCATCGAGCTGGTCCGTGTCGGTCACCTGAAGCAGACCTTCCCGCTCGGCCGTCGCCCGCGCCGCGTCGTCGCTGTCGCACAGCCGCTCGAACAACTGTTCGGCCGCCGTGGATCCGATCTCGTTTGCATGACGCAGTTGGATGATTCCCGCCACCTGGACGGGATTGATGCCGAGCTCCTGGATCTCGCAGTCCCGCTCGTTGGAGAGTCGGGCTCCGGCGTTGAGGATCCACTTGGCTGCGGACGATCCGACCTCGGACGGTTCCATCGCGTTCCCCATCAGGTCGACCGTCGATTCGATGCACTCCTCGTAGAAGAAGCACGTGTCGCGCTCCGAGGTCAATGCACGGGAATCCTTGCCGGAGAGACCGTAGGACGATTCGTAGCGTGCTCGTCGCTGGATCGGCAGTTCGGGAATGACCGTTGCGATCTCGGACCGCCACGCATCGTCCACCACGACCGGAATCAGGTCCGGTTCAGGGAAGTAGCGGTAATCGTGGGCATCCTCCTTGGCCCGCTGCAGGAACGTCACCTCACGCTGGTCATCCCAACCACGGGTCGACTTCATTCCGGAACCCATCACGAGTCCGTCCTGCTTCCAGACCTCGACCTGCCTCGTTCCCTCGTGCTCGATGGCCCCCTGGACGGCACGGAAGGAGTTGAGGTTCTTGATCTCGACGATCGGGGTCGCGACCGTCGAACCGTCGTCCAGCGTGATCAGGACGTTGATGTTCGGTTCGAACCGCATGTGGCCACGCTGCATGACGCCTTCGGTCACCCCGAGGAAACGGCAGATGTTCCGGAGTTCCTTCCCGAAGGAGACGGCTTCCTCGGCGCTCTCCAGATCGGGCTCGGTCACGATCTCGAGCAGCGGCACCCCGGCCCGGTTGTAGTCGACGAGCGATCCCTCGTAGGGATGTCCGCCCGGGAGTTCGTGTCCGGTCTTGCCGGTGTCCTCCTCGAGGTGGGCGCGGATGATTCCGATGCTTCGGGTGGACCCGTCGGCGACCGGAATCTCCAGCGATCCTCCCTCGCACAGCGGAAGGTCGTACTGACTGATCTGGTACCCCTTGGGAAGATCGGGGTAGAAGTAGTTCTTGCGGTCCCACTTGCTGAACTCAGCGATCCGGCAACCGAGGGCCATGCCGACCATCATCGACATCTCGACCGCCCGCCGGTTCATCACCGGCAGCGCACCGGGTAGACCCAGGACCACGGGATCGCACAGCGAATTCGGTTCGGCATCGAAGTTGTCGGAATGAGCGATGTTCGCCGAACGCGAGAACATCTTGCTCCGAGTGGCCAGCTCGACGTGGACTTCCATTCCGATCTTGATTCGTGTCGAGACGATGTTGGTCATGGAGTGGTCACTACCCTGCTTCGGACGTCGTGGAGCGATTGGGTGATCAGTGTAGGCATCGTACGGTCGGTGTGGACGTCGAAGGGATGAGAGGACGGCGACCGGGGGGAACAGGGTACCACCGGGATCCGTTCCTGGAGTACCATTCGATCATGATCGAACGGAATGAAATCGCCCGGCGAATCGCCGAAACGGCCGTGCTGCACGGCACCTTCACCCTTCGCAGCGGCCGGACGAGCAGCTACTACATCGACAAGTACCGGTTCTCGACCCAGCCCGACATCCTGCGTGCGCTGGGGGAACTCTTCAGGGATGCGATGCCCGATTCGACCACCCTGCTCGCCGGTGCCGAACTGGGGGGGATTCCCCTCGTGGCGACCGCGAGCATGGCAAGCGGCATCCCGTGTCTCTTCATCCGGAACGCGAAGAAGGAATACGGAACCGCCAAGATGCACGAGGGATCGATCGGAACCGACGACCGGGTGGTGATCCTCGAGGACGTGGCGACCACCGGTGG
>MDTG01348463.1_pt1 | contig 10199 bp, 9 predicted proteins | sample 811421 | NCBI WGS metagenome assembly MDTG01 (sample SAMN05326645, study PRJNA326480) | marine metagenome | isolation source: seawater | place: Pacific Ocean: South East | collected 2011 | reverse complement strand
TCCAAAGAATCCAGCTATACCACACATAAAAGTTTTTTAAATTTTGTATTATTAGGATCAAAAAACATAATCTTCTTTTTAATTTTATAAGCTTTTTTGTCAAAAGTAGATTGATTCATGGGCAATATATTTTTTAACAACTGATTTATTTTCTTTTCACCACTCGTATTTGACCAACAAAATCCATCATTATTTAATCTGCCAGGATAGCCAAATTTGATGATCGGGTTAAAGTCATTATCGATACACCATTGTCTTTTTAAAGATCCTAAAGCAAGTGATATAATTTTTTTTCCTCTACCCAAACACTCATATCCCAACGTTGAGTCAGTAAATATAATATTTTCATAATTTTTTATCAAAAGATAACTATTTTTTTTTGGAATTATATTGATGTAATCTATATCAAGGTTTTTTCTGTAGTATTCTATAATAGAGATATCATCAGTCTTTAAACATATATCAATTTTTTCCTCTTTATTTTTCTTAAGATATTTTATAATCAATTTTAATAAAAAAATTTCATTAAAAGCTGTTTGTCCTTTATTAACTTTAGAAATAAATAAAATCTTTTTATTATTTGTATCTTTATAAGTATAATGGTTATTTCTAAAAGATCCAATTATCAAAGACTTCTTTTTAATTGTTATATATTTTTGATATAAATTTTTAAAAGATTCTGAAAAGAAAAGAAAGTAATCACATGAAAAAGTACCCTTCTTTGCTTTTCTAAGTGTTTTTATTAAATGTTCGTTACCTAAGTCATTTTGAATTACTATAGTTATAATTTTAGGAAATTGTTTTTTTAATTCATAAAAAGCCGTGTAACTACTCATCATAGTAATTACTATTTTAGGTTTAACATAATTGAAAAAAATTTTTTTATAATTGGTTCGTAGATTTCTAAGTCCATGGTTTAATACCACTACAAATAACACAAACAAATTTATCTCTTCCCATCTTGTATAATAAATTTCACATTCTCTTTTTTCAATATATTGAAGCAGATAGTTTGAATGAGCAGAATCATAAATTAAATATTTTTTACACTTAGGCCTAGAAAGTATCCATTTAGCTTTTAAAAAATTTTTAATTAATAAGAATAGATTCATTAAACTTTATTGTTTTTTGTTAATGAGTTGATTTGCGTATATTAGATCATCTTTATTGTTAATATCAAAATTCTCTTTTTTAGATATTTTAACACCTATAGTTTTTTTAAGATCAAATGTTTTGATATTAAATAAGGGCGACTGTTCATGAAGATATTTAAGAAAATATGAACTTTTTGTAATTTTTAATGCCGCACTTCCAATATATGCTTTTGGCCAATCCTGAGTTCTCTCAAAATCACTATAAATTGACCCTTTATATTTAAAAATATTAAATAATAATTTTTCTTTAAGATTCACGAATGTAAATGGATGATCACTTGCCTCTGCATATGCAATTATAGAATTAATATTTTTATTTTTAATTATTCTTTTATACGCTTTAATAATAGATGTTTTCTCCAAAAACGGATTTGTTACTGGAAGAATTGCTATATACGAGGGAATTTCTTTATTTTTTTTTTTTAAAAATCTTAGATAATGTAAAACTGTTGATGCTGTTGACGCCTTTGCCGTTGAATATTTTTTTGGTCGCAAAAAAGGAATTTCTGCTCCAGCATTAGAAGACAGTTTTGCCATTTTTTTTGAATTAGTTGATACAACAACTTTACCTATCTTCAGAGATTTACAAATCTTAATTTTTTTTTCTAATAAAGATATACCACCAATTTTTTGTAAATTCTTATCTTTAACTCTAGTTGAGCCTGACCTTGCGGGTATAAGTATAGTTACTGATCCCATTTCTTAATCAAAATTTATATTGGTAATTTCTTTAGTTGTTATTGAATTTTTTTTGTCAATTTCCATAAATTTTAGTAAGTTTGTCTCTCTTCCGCTGCTTTCAAATATTTCAGCTTTAATCATCGTTCCTAATCCTTTTGCTTCCTCATAAATTCTAAAATCAACAAGTTCAGAGGGTAAACTTGTTTTAAAAAGTGGGTGCATATCCCCTTTATCATCCTTCTTCCAAATATTTTGGCTTCTATTTTTAAAAATAGGTATTATTGAATCATAGTTGTCATCAAAACTGTTTATCAAATTTTGAAAAAAATTTTTAGGTCTATTTAAATAGATTTCTTCAGCAACCATTATATGTGTTGGGTTAAATTTTTTAATGTGTCGTGAATAAGTCTTACTTAAGATGTATTCTATTCCTAAAAAATTTTTTTGCAGATCTTTATCTCTTTGTAAAATAAAAATTTTTTTATCTTTAATGCTTTCTCCTAATTTTTTATCTGTTGTAGTTATAAATATTTTACTAATTGCTCTAATTTTTTTAAGATCATTTATCGTTTTTTCTACTAAATATTTCCCATTAATTTTGATTGGTTTATTAAGAGGGATGATACAAACAATCAGCTGTTTTTTATTTTTTGTCTTACTTTTTTTTAATATTTTTGAGATAGTACTTACTCTTTTTAAATTTCCATGATGCCCCACTCCATGGAAATGAATAACTGAAGCTTCAGGTTCGTAAATTATTTTTTTTCCTTTTTTTAATACTAATGAGGCCCATAACCTATCTTCGATATGTTTAATTTTTTCATCGAATTGATTTTTTTCCCAAGAAGATTTTCTTATCATGCTATTTGCATTATGAAAAAAAGGATCTTTGAGTTGCACTTTTTTATCAAGTCCAAAAAGATAAGTTAAATCTCTTACATCATTTGGCTCTGAAATATCAGATGGTTCTTGTCTGCCATAACACGCAATTACTTCAGAATTTTTAAAATTTTGTGCTAATTTATTTAACCATTTATTATTTTTAGGAATACAATGGCCAGAAATCATTGCTATAAGTTGACCTTTGCTTTTTTTGATACCTAAATTAAGTGCTTTTCCAGGAAAGAAAGTTTTTGATTTATAGTTTATAATTTTTACTTTAGGAAAATTCTTCCTTACAATACTTATTGTTTTATCCTTACTATTATTATCAACTAATATTACTTCAAAGTTTTTATATTGTTGATTAAAAATTTCATTTAGACATTTTCCTATCCAATGATCCTCGTTTTTAGTTCTTACTACTATTGAAATAAAAGGATTAAACATCACAGTATTGTTTTATTGAGCAAAGAACCGATTGCTCTTAATTTTTTTACTAAATTATTGAACTCCTCAAAGTTGATTGCCTGCAAAGGGTCAACTGCTGCGTTTCTCGGGTCAGGGTGAAATTCAATCATCAAACCCTCAGCACCAGCTGCTAAAGATGCAAGAGTTAAGGGTTCTACCCATTCATGCCAAAAACACGCATGACTTGGATCAGAGATAATTGGAAGACAGCTATACTCTTTAAGGGCTGGTATAGCCTGAATATCTAACATAAAACGGCTTGTAGATTTATGAGTATGAGGAGCCGAAACACCTCTCTCACATAGTATAATGTTTTGATTTTTTTCAACTAGAGCATATTCTGATGAACCCAATAAATCTCTAATTGAGCAACCAAAATGTCTTTTGAGTATAATAGGCTTATTATATTTTGCTGTTTTACTAATAAGTGGAAAATTTTGCATATTCCTTGCACCTATTTGAAAAACATCTACATAATCCTTCATCAGTTCCAATTTTTCTACCTCCATAACTTCAGAAACTATCAGAACGTCAAAATTTTTTTTTATATCTTCTAAAATTCTAAGACCTTCATCGCCAACTTCATAATATTTTTTAGATCTATAGGGGAAAGTTAAAGGCTTATATATTTGCCCTCTCAAAAGTTTAAGATTATTTTTTTCAAGTACCTCGCAGCATTTAAAAATGAGGTCTTTATTTTCAATTCCATTTGGACCAGAAATTATTGGTACTACATCACCACCAAAACTAATATCTTCATTAATTTTAATAATTTTTTTCTTATTTAGTGATGAAGATAAAGGAAATTTATCTTTTAAGTCACTATCAGATATGTCTTTTCCTGGGAATTTATTATCCATTATTTCATCACATTAATTATTTTTTTTAAACTTATTTTTTTATTAACTATTTTAAACGCTTCCACCGCCTGCATATAATTCATTTCTAAACCATTTATCGATTTCATTCCAATTTTTTCTGCTATTAACATGAGTATTGTTTTAGAAGGTTTGTAGATTATATCAAAAATAATTGCATTTGAATTCACTTTTAAAAAATCTAGAGTTTCAATTAAATTATTTATAATTAAATTCGATATATTTTCTTTATTTTTTAATTTATTAAATTTTATTTCTGTTTTTGAAATTGGAGAGAAATATCTAAAATTAGATTTAATGGATGAAATTTCTAAATCAAAACCAAGCTGTGTGGTATTTATTATCAAATCAAGTTTTCTTAATCTTTGAAGATCTTTGTAATTTTTTATAATTTTTATATTCTTTTTATTAATTTTTATTCTTTTATAAAATTTAATTAATTTTTTTGAATTTCTATTAAAAAGATAAATATTTGCTTTTGGATATTTATTTTTAGTAGCTACTATGCATGCTTTACCAGCGCCACCACAACCAAGTACTAGCAAGTTTTTAATTTTTTTATTTACTTTATTTAAAGTAAAAAGAAATCCTAAACTATCTGTATTATAGCCTTTAAGTTGATTTTTTTCTTTCACAATTAAGTTAACAGAACCAATTTCTAATGCAGATTGATCAATTTTGTCTAAGTACTTTATGATCTTTTCTTTATGAGGGATAGTAACTGCTGATGCATAAAAATTTTTATTTTTTTTAAGAGATTTAATTAATTTTCCAATATTTTTAAATTTCACATCTAGTGGAAACATCTTCATGTTCATTTTGAGATTGAAAAAAGCTTTATTCCATAAAATTGGAGAACGTGCTCCTTTAGATGGGGCAGAACCAATTATTGATACAAATTTTTGGTTAATTCCTAAATTTATTTTATTTTCTATCAAATTAAAAAAGTTCATTTATTTACCCAATTTTGAATTAAGATTTCTATCTTTAAATTTTATCCAAGATTTTTTCTCTGAACTTTTATACATCATTTGAAGTAATTTAAGTGTATTTAAAGTATCAATTGCCTTAAGAGGTTTTTTTTTGTCTTTTTTTAAATCATAATTAATAATATTTTGAAAAACTTTTCTGTGTGAGAGTCCATAGCCTGTAGGAACTTTTTGTGAAAACTTTTTCAACAACTTCAAATTTTTATTATATTTTGAATTATAGTGAATAATATTAATCTTGTTACAGCATAATCCATGTAATTGAATTTGTTTCTCTTTTTGAAATACCTCTATAGTAGCTTGAAAATCACTCGGTCTTAATGCAGTTGTTAAACTGACTTGACATACGATTTGATTTTTAAATTTTATCATACCCAAATGGGTATCTTCAGCTTGTAACTTATTCGACTTATTAGAAACTACACTAACACATTCAATTGGCTCACCAAAAAAATAACATAGAAGATCTATATAGTGTATTCCTTGCTGAGCAATAACGCCTCCATCATAAAGCCATTTACCGTGCCAATCATTATAATAAGATTGTTCTCTGCACCATAAAAGTTTTAAATTCACAAAAATTATATCCTTTATAAATTTTTTATTAATTTGGTTTTTAAGGTACTTGACTGAATCATTCATTCTATTTTGGTAAATAGCATAAAATTTCAATTTTTTTTTATTTGCAATTTTATTAAGTTCAATAAGTTGATTAATTCTTAATGTAGGAGGCTTTTCTACAATAACGTTTTTATTTGCATCAAAACATTGTTTTATATCTCTTGCGTGATTTCCTGACTCAGTTGCTATATAAATATAATCTGTATTTGCATTTAAAAATTTTTTTAAAGATGTATTTTCTTTAATTTTAAATAATTCTGAATATTTTTTATTTTTTTTTTTATTTCTGTCAAATACAGATACAACATTAGCATTTTTTAATTCATTTTTAAAAACTTTATAAACTCTATTTTCAACAACTCTACCAAGTCCCAATATTCCAAATTTAATAATTTTTTTCATATTAATAACTTTTAAACCAATCATAAAATTTAATTAAGCCCGCACGTAAAGGATAATTAAATGTGAGGCCAAACTTTTTCTTTTCAAGCATTAAATTTGCGCCTGTTTTTTCAACATCACCCATTTGTTTTTTAATAAATTTTTTTTTAAATCTTATATTTGTAATGTTCTCTAAAGTTTTTATAAAGTCCATTAATTTAATGGTTTTTTCATTGCCTAAATTAAAGACTTTTGATTCTCCATTTTTTTTTGATTTTTTATAAAAACCCATAATTTTGAATAAATTTGTTATTAAATCATCTATGTAAGTAAAACTTCTTTGATGTTTTCCATAATTATAAATTTTGATAAAATTTTTATTTTTATGTGAAATTAAAAATTTAAAATAAGACATATCTGGACGTCCCCACGGACCATAAACAGTAAAAAATCGCAAACCAATTAAGTTCATTTTGTAAAGTTTTGAGTAAACATTGGAAATTATTTCCATACTAATTTTTGAGGCCGAATATACCGATTCTGGCTTATTAACATTGAAATCTGATAATTTTTTCTGACCTTTTTCCCCGTATACTGACGAGCTGCTGGCATAAAGTATAACTTTTAATTTTTTTGAGTGCTTGAAAAATTCTAATAATTTTACATAGGCAAGTATATTATTTATTATATAAGTTTCAGGATTATAGATAGAATATCTTACTCCCGCTTGTCCTGCCAGATGTATAACGACATCAATATCTTTTAAATATTTTTTTAATTTATCATAAAAATTTTGATTATTTAAATTGTCTTTTAAAAACAAAAAATTCTTTTTCTTCTTTAAGATATTAAGACGACTTTTTTTGATTTTAACATCATAATAATCATTTAAATTATCAACACCAATCACATAATTACCTTTATTTAATTCATACATTGCTGAATGAAATCCTATAAAACCAGCAACTCCTGTGATAAATGTTTTTTTCATTTTAATTATAACTTTTCAATGTTCCTAAATTTTCATTTTTTAAATCACTAAAAAATTTTTGATACTGATTAACCCAATTTTTATCTATTTTCATAAAATTATTTTTAAGATCCTTTAAAGTTTCTTGTACTTTTTCAGATTTCCACCATCCATCAATATCATCCCAGTTTCTATTTAAATGCCTTGATAATTCGAAAGGATCATTAAATAAGATTTTAGATGACTCTAATTTTTTTATTAGCTGGTCATAGTCTGGTCTAAATCTCCAAGAATCTTTTCTAAACAATAAAACTGAAGGTACATTCATGTAAATTGACTCTGTGAATGGTGTTGAGGGATACTTATGAAGTAAAATTTTGCTACAAGAAATTAACTCATTTAAATTTTTTGAGTTGTCTATTTTATTTTTACCAAATTTATTTTCAAACTTTTTTTTAAAATTCCACCCATAATTTTGCATCACTCTATATTTAATTTTATTCTTAATTTTGGGTTCTAGATTTTCAACAAAATTATAAAGCATGTCACATTCAAGCTGAATCTCTGATGGTGTTGGAATTGAATTCATTCTAAATTGATATCTGCTCAATTCTATATCGATTATACTTAAATATTTCTTATTTATTTTTCCTCTTTTTAATCCTAATAATTTTAAAGGTGTTAACTGAATTTCATTATCATTTAGATTAGATGAATGCCAAGTAATATGTTTAGTGGCAAATTTTTGAATATTAAAATTCACATATCTTTCTGGGATAAATCCCCCGTGTGTATTTATTACTAATTTTGAATTTTTAGAGCACATAGTGGCTACCCAAATTCTATAAACATCGCTCAAAAAAATATCAGCATTAGAAACTATTATCTTTTTTTTTTCATTAACTATTTTTTTGATTAATTTTCTTGTAAAATTAAAACTCCCTAAAAGAACTTCTGGAAATTCCTCAACTATTTGAGATAAACAAAATTTTTCAAACTTATCATTAAATTTTTGTTCTAAATTCATAATCAATTTTTTTTTAAGATTTTCTGTCTCAGAAGATTTCTCAATTTTTTTTTCTAATCGCTTAAAAAAATTATAAGATGTAATTGGAAAAATTTTTAATTTTTTTGAAAGTCTTAAATAATTCAAAAAACTTGTTTGTTTAGTGTCAAAAATAACTGTATTTTGATTTATCAGGTTGGTGTCTATAAAACTAATAGGAAAATAAAGGATATCTCGTATATTTAAACCAAGTTTTTCTTTCTTTAATTTTGCATTTTTTATCATTTTTTTTTTTATTATCCTGTCTAAGTAATTTTCTTTAATTATTTTTGAAAAAATATTTTGGTTCCAGTAATCTTCTGATTGTGCTTTACGATATGATTGTCTAGAAAATAAATTACTAGTTACATTTTCCTCAACGAAAGAAAATTCAAACTTTATTTGATTAAATTTATTAAAAAATGATCTACAAATCTCCCACCTGTCATAGATTTGAGGAACAATACTAAATAACCAAGGCCTTAGAACTATTTCCCAGAAAAAATTTTGTTCTTTAGTTTCATGTATATTATTAAGTTGATTTCCCAATTCTAGAATTAAGCGATTTATGAAAGTCTCTAAATAATCCATATCATTATCCATTTTAGACTTATCAGACCAATGATGTTTATGAATTAATTTAATTGAATATTGTTCATCAGACTCATCAATAACTTTTCTACACCAATCGCCTAAAAGATAATTATAATTTGTTTTATCAAATGCTTCCTTTATTGCAGTAGCAACCAGATTATTATTTTTATTCAACATTTAGAATTAATAGTTTTTAAACTTAACTTATTACAATTAAATACTAACTTTGATGATACATCTTTTTTAAATCTTTTACTTTCAGAAACCATTTATTATTATTTGAACTTAATTCTTTATTTTTAACTCCTTTATGTCCGGTCTCTTTTGCAGAATTTGTAAAATATTTTTTTTTCTTACTAAAAATAATTGAAGGAGGAATTACATAATGATCTTTAAACTCAATTACTAAATTTGAATCATCAATATTATACAATAGTTCATGAAGTTTTTCTCCAGGTCTAATACCTATTACTTTATGTTTTACTTTAGAATTAATTGATGTAGCCAAATCGATGATACGCACCGATGGTATTTTTGGAATAAATATTTCTCCTCCTTTCATTCGAATAAAAGAGTCAATTGTAAAATTTACTCCAGCATCAAGCTCAAGCCAAAATCTAGTCATATTTATGTCTGTGATGGGAAAAAACTTTGCATTCTTTTTTGATAACTCGAGAAAAAGTGGTTCAACTGATCCTCTAGAACCAATTACATTACCATATCTTACCACAGAAAAAAAAGTGTCTTGACTGCCTACTATATTATTTGCTGAGATAAAAATTTTGTCTGAAGCTAACTTTGTGGCACCATATAAATTAATTGGATTAACGGCTTTATCTGTAGAAAGCGCAATAACATTTTTAATTTTATTTTGAATTGATACCCTTACAACATTCTCAGCACCTAATATATTTGTTTTTATACATTCCATTGGATTATATTCTGATGTTTCAACTTGCTTCATAGCTGCTGCATGAACAATGTAATCAACCTCTCTTGATGCATAATTTAATCTATCAAAATCTCTAATATCACCTATAAAAAATCTTAGTTTGTGTACTTCGCGAGCGAAACGATTTTCAAAAAATTTTTTCATTTCTGATTGTTTGAACTCATCTCTTGAAAAAATAATAATCTTTTTTAAATCATAATTTTTTAAAAGAATTTTTGTTATTGCATAGCCAAATGATCCTGTTCCACCTGTGACTAGTATTGTTTTATTTTTGAAAAATTTATTTTTTAATTTAGAATTCATATTTTATGTTCAATAATTGAACATTATTAACGTTCAAAAATTGAACAGTAAAGCTTTAATTTCTATTATTTGCTAGATTCTGCTGAATTTACTGGGAATTTTAAACAATTCTAATCTCGTACGGAGAAAATTTGTTAGTTTATCCTCATTAATCAACGTCTTTGACTTATATCTGGCATAAATTTTATAGCCTCCAGAATTAGGATCAACAATAAAACTACAAGTGCATTTTTCAACCATGGGAAATCTAATAATTGCCCTCTGAATTTCCTCTAAACTTA
>MDTG01282706.1_pt1 | contig 10199 bp, 9 predicted proteins | sample 811421 | NCBI WGS metagenome assembly MDTG01 (sample SAMN05326645, study PRJNA326480) | marine metagenome | isolation source: seawater | place: Pacific Ocean: South East | collected 2011 | reverse complement strand
TATTGCCATGGTTTCATTTTTCTTAGCCGTCAGTTCGAAGGAAAGCGCAATCACATTGATTCCACTAACGGGTATTGCGTTATATTTTTTTCGTGACGCGTCAATACCAAAGGCTGCAAAATCTATGGTTCATTTTGTATTGCCAACCTTGGCCTATTTCATACTTCGAATCCAGGTTTTAGGGGGACTTACTGGACCAAGAAACACGCCTCATATTGACAACATATTACACAAGGCATCGGGTCTTGAATGGTTTGCTACGGCAACTCAGTTGAGTGGATTGTATTTGTACAAAATGTTGATACCACATCCATTATCGCATGATTATAGCTTAAAGCAGATGCCAATTGTTGGTTTTGATGACTGGCAGTTTTGGCTCGCGTTCGTGGTTGTTGCGGGTATAGTTTTTTACGGAGTCAAGATGCTGCTTAAGCGCCATTTTCTTGGCTTTGCCTTCCTTCTTTTTCTGTGTACATATTCACTTTACTCCAATTATTTGATCACCATAGGAACTCATTTTGGAGAACGTTTGATGTTTGTACCAGTGTTAGGTTTTGCTCTCTGTGTCGCGTGGTTCACCTGGAAATGGGGGTTAGGTAATCAATCTTCATTTGAACCGAGAAAAGCAGTTTTGCCTTTGGTACTTCTTGCTGTGGTACTGTCAATTTATGGGTTTAAAACTACCTCACGCAGCGCTGATTGGAGTAGCGAGTATGATCTTTACACGGCTGATGTTGAGAATGCGCCAAATAGCTGCCGTACTCATTATCGACTGGGAATGGCGATCATGAAGGAAAGAGCGCTTACCGCCAAATCAGATCAGGTTAAAAATGAATGGCTTCGGAAGGCTGTAAAAGAGCTAAAGAAAGCAGTGGAAATCTACCCAAGTTACGCGGATGCTCAAGGTGAGTTGGGGTTGGCCTATCAACGCTTAGGATATAAGGACCTAGCGATGGAGCGGTATAACTTGGCACTAAAGTATAATCCAACGCATGCAACCACGTTAAACAATATGGGAGCTGTTTTATTCGAACGTGGTAAGGTTGAAGAGGCGAGCGAATATTTCTCAAGAGCTCTTCAAAAAGATCTAAATTATAAAGATGCCATGGGCAACTTGGCGAGTTGTTACGGATCATTAGGTCGTTATGAGGAGGCAATTGATTTGTTTAAACGAGCAATAGAGATTGATCCGAGAGGTGCGATTTATTATTTCTATATCGGCATAACCTATCAACGCATGGGTAAACCAGATGAAGGTCAAACTTGGTTGAATAAATCCTACGCACTCGACCCTAAATTGAGGCCTAAGAAATAGGCTTTTGTAGAAGCAATGAATACACCATTGGGACTATACCTTCAAGTCCACTTATTTGGTATTTGTTGGGAGAGGCTTCCACTAGGTTATTGAAATATGGGTAAGGCATAAGCAGAGAATGCCTGACTAGAAATTTTACGTTGCCACTCGCACTCAAGATTACCATTTCCTCCTGTTGGTATGCTCATCTTCGTTATTGATTCTGGATCAAACTCTCCATAATTTGCTTGTGGATTACCAATCTGTCCACCATCTGTGACATTGAGTTAATGGTAAATTTGGACTCAGAATATACGCGAACGAAAAGTTTTAATTAAAGTTTCGATTTTCTGAAAAATGATTATTTACAACGTAACAATCAAGATAGACAATGACATTCATGATGACTGGTTTGAGTGGATGAAAGACACTCATATTGCAGATGTCATGCAAACAGGATTTTTTATTGGCTATCAAATTGCAAAAGTTTTGGTGGACGATACCGATGGCATTACTTATTCCATTCAGTATAAGTGCAATCAAATGGACGACCTGAATGGTTATTACAGCAGAGATGCATCTCGGCTGCAAGCCGAACACATGAAGCGATACAAGGACAAATTTGTGGCTTTCAGAACCCTATTGGAGGTGCTAAACTGAATGGTAACACCTAAGAAATATCTCGGACAACATTTTTTAGAAGATGAAACCGTGGTTCAAAGAATAGCGCAAGCTTGCGCTGACTTACCCTCCAAGCAGATTATAGAAGTTGGTCCTGGTGAGGGAGTTTTGACAGTCGAATTACTAAAACACTATCATGATTTGATGGTCATCGAATTAGATCAAGAAAGTGTGCAGCATTTGCATCAGAATGCAATTTTACCTGAAAAACGAATTATATCGGATGATTTTTTAAAGTGGACAATCCCGCAAGGTGAATGGATTTTAGCCGGAAACTTCCCTTATAAAATAAGCTCACAAATTGTTTTTAAGATGCTTGAAAACAGGGATCTATTTGTTGGAATGGTTGGGATGTTTCAAAAAGAAGTGGCAGAACGTATTGTTTCAAAACCTGGAAGCAAGGTATACGGGATCATAAGCGTGCTCACACAGGCTTTTTACGATGTGGAATATTTGTTTACGGTGGAGGCGGAGGCGTTTAGACCACCGCCTAAAGTTCAGTCAGGCGTAATTCGTTTGAAGCGAAGAGATATAGTTGGACTTGGTTGCGATGAGGAGTTTTTTAAACGAATTGTTAAGCAGTCTTTCAATCAGCGAAGGAAAATGCTTAGAAATACGTTGAAAGAATACATTAGTGACGGATTATCGCTAGAAATCGAATCCTACCTCAATCAAAGGCCTGAGCAATTGCACTATAATGATTTTATTAAGCTTGCTCAGCTTCTAAAGCCCTGATCTTTTTCTGCTACTTTCGCGCAAATGCCCGAAACGAGGGTAATACAGGGTCATGCAATTTGAGTTAACTAAAGAATATTTAGAAGATCTAAGGGCTGCAATTGCTCGCAATGAGGAAAGCTCATTGCTAGAACTTGTTAATGAGCTGCATCCCGCAGATGTTGCGGAAATTATTGATGAATTAGAAGTTGATGAGGCTCTTGTCTTGTATAAGGTAATGGATGCCCAACGCGCTTCTGATGTATTGATGCATCTTGAAGATGATTCTCGAGAAGAGTTTCTTGCTCTCCTTACACCAAAAGAGATTGCCGAGCAGTTTATCGATCATTTAGACAGTGATGATGCTGCCGATATGATTCAAGAGTTACCTGAGGATCAAAAAGAACAGGTAATCGCTCAAATTGAAGACCGGCAGCAAGCCCGAGACATTGTTGATCTTCTGCACTATAAAGAAGGCACCGCTGGTGCATTGATGGCCAAAGAGCTGATTAAGGTAAATGTAAATTGGACAGTGAGTCAGGCGGTGAAGGAAATGCGAAGGCAAGCAGAACAGCTCGAGCATATTTACACCGTTTACGTGGTAGATGATGATGAAAAGCTTCTAGGTAGGCTAAAGCTGAATAAACTCCTGCTCAATCCCGTAAGGGCCAAAATTGACGAGATCTACGATTTAAAACTTCGGTATGTAAACGTGAATGAAGATCAGGAGGAGGTTGCTTCGATCATGGAAAAATATGATTTGGTGGCCTTGCCTGTGGTAGATGAGTCGAATCGACTCCAAGGACGCATTACCATCGATGATATAGTTGATGTAATTAAAGAAGAAGCCGAAAAAGATTACGCTTTGGCTTCTGGTATCTCAGGAAATATCGAGTCAACAGATTCGGTATTTGTCCTGACTAGGGCGCGATTACCTTGGCTGCTTATAGGTTTGTTAGGTGGAATACTAGGTGCACTTGTTATTGAGTTATATGAAGGAGATTTACAGCTATACCCCGAAATGGCATTTTTCATCCCACTTATTGCCGCAATGGGCGGAAATGTTGGAGTACAATCCTCAGCAATTATTGTACAAGGTTTGGCAAATAACTCCTTGGGTCTATCTGGCATTTGGAGTAAACTTTCGAAGGAATTTAGCGTTGCGCTGCTCAATGGGGTGGTATGTGCCGCAATCATTTTTGGTTACAATCTGTTCTTTAGCGATTCACTTGCATTGAGTTATACCGTGAGTTTAGCGCTATTCAGTGTGATTTTAGTGGCTGCACTATTCGGAACCTTTGTTCCTCTAGTTTTGGATAAATACAAGATAGACCCTGCCTTGGCTACTGGTCCATTTATCACAACGGTGAACGATGTATTGGGGCTTTTCATTTATTTCCTTATTGGTCATCTACTTTATATAGCATGAAAGCTTGTCTGCTATCTGTATTCCTAATTTCGGGTATTGTTGTTTTTGGTCAAAGAAAAATGCCTGCCTTTTCCTTTCTACACAACAGCATCGAATTTGCAGATGCCAATCGGTCATTCAATGATGAAAATCAATTCAGTGATACCCTACATGATGAACGGTTGGTCAATGGACTAACAAAGATTCTGAATGTTAACCCAGAGCTGCATATTATGTTGATAGGCCATACAGCAGTCAATGAAGAAGCAGGCCTTGGTATGTGTAGGGCGGCATATTTAAAAAGCCGACTTGAAGAAAAAGGAATAGATGCAGCTCGTTTGGAAGTGAGTTCTAAAGAGAGCTCCGATCCCGTTATCACTTTTGATATTATTCTAAAGTTAGAAAGCCAAGTGGAGAAAGGAGCGGCATTACAGCGAAATCGAAGGGTAGAGATAGAGGTGGTTAATTCAGCTGAAAGGCAATGAAAGTCTTAATCATTGATAAAGTGCATCATGCCTTGCATGAGATTTTAGAGCGCGAAGGATATCAATGTTTGGATATGTCCGAAGCTACCGAACAAGAAGTACGAATGGCGCTTCCCTTCGCTGAAATTTTGATTTTGAGGAGTCGCATTTCGATTGGTCAAGATGAAATTTTATTGGCTAGAAATCTCAAAGTAATTGCACGGCCAGGCTCAGGAATCGAGCACATCGATACAGAGTTTGCGCATAAAAATGGGATTCGTATGGTAACTTCACCAGAGGGAAATCGTCAGTCCGTTGCCGAACATGCATTGGCTATGTTGCTGACGCTCTTCAACCAAATCATAATTGCCAATTCCCAAGTGAAACAAGCCAAGTGGGATCGAAAGTCCAACGAGGGTGTAGAGCTTTCAGGCAAAACAGTTGGACTAATTGGATTTGGAAATACAGGTTCGGCATTTGCAGAAATACTATCTGGATTCGATGTAAAAATTTTAGCCTTCGACAAATACAAATCGGGGTTTCCATATGAAGCATCCATGGAGCAGATTTTCGAAAGCTGTGATATAGTGAGCCTTCACATACCGCTCACTTTTGAAACCTCTAGTCTCATATCTAATCAGTGGTTAAGACAGTTTAAAAAACCAGTCTACTTAATCAATACTTCTCGAGGGCCAATTGCACAAAGCCAAGCACTGTTGGAAGGATTGAACAATGGACAACTCAAGGGTGTTTGCCTTGATGTGCTTGATGAAGAAAGCGAAAACTTGACATTGCCTGAATTTAGCCAAATACCCCAAGCAACCCGAGAGTTGATACAACATAAAAAGGCAATTGTGACTCCACACGTCGCGGGGCTTACTGAGCAGAGTTATGAGAAATTATCGAGAGTCTTGGCTGAAAAGATCCTTGCAGAGATTCAGTGAAGCGCGGATTTGACAAATGACTCTGACTTCCAATCCAGAGTGATGGTATAGGTTCCGTTGGGCAACTTCGAAATGTTCAAATTCAGTTTATACATGAAGATCCAACAGGCCTCAATCTGAGAATAGCAGTTTTTACCACAAGCATCTTTCACTTCGAAATCATCAATTTTAGCATTGTTGACTGTAGTAATACAGCTAGCATGGTGATAAGAAAGTTAAAATCAAGATTGCCAGACAGTTTCACGTCACACAGTTGAGGGATACTAAAGTTAAAACGGATTTGTTGCCCACACGGATAACTCAGGGATGAATCCTTTGTCTCTCATTTTAAGAATGGCTGCAATGGAATATGCAATGTCTACGCCACCCAACTTATTATCTTGTTCAGGGCGTTCTTCGCGATTTTCAGCAGCAAAGGCGCTGGCCACTTCACTGGGGTTTACCAACGAAACTCGAATGTTATATGGTCGAAGTTCTGCTTGCCAACACTGAGTCATTCCACGCAATGCAAATTTGGACGCAGCGTAAACCGTACCTGCCGCGAAGCCTTTTTGGCTGGCCGTGGAACCAATATTTATGATGTTACCATAGTTATTTAATTTAAAAATTTCCGCAACCTCTTGAGTTAGCAAGGTCAGTCCAAAAACATTGGTTGTATAAACACGCTGCATGTCTTCTATATTGATGTCACCCAACTTTGAGAATGTGCCGATCCCTGCGTTGTTGATGAGGACATCTACGCCGCCCAATAGCGCAACAGCTTCTTGAGCTTTCTCGGGAATCTTACCTAAATCGCCAATGTCGAAATGGATTCCGATAGCGCCTATATCTGCTGCTACCGACTCTAGCTTGGCTTTGTCACGTCCTGTGATTAAGACCTTTGCGCCTTTAGTAACTAGGAGCTTGGCGGTTTCTTTACCTATTCCTGAACTGCCACCAGTGACGATGATTTTTGCTTTGTCGAGGGTCATAATTTACTTTTTCAAGTGATCACGCATTAACATGCGCAGCGTGTGTCTTGTTTTTTGTTGTAGTAGAATTTCTTTGCCTAAGGCAAGCTCATTTGCAATCTTTTCGTTGAAATGGCGAATGGTCAGTAATTCCAATCCTTCATTATAAAGCACTTCATAATTGTTTTGAAGGTCTGATATTAGTTTTCCAAGCCTGCTTTTGTCTGCATCAACGCTCACCGAGAAGCTTATGGCAGAGTTTTGCATGGTATTGATTTTCACCTGATGGTTGGAAAATCGCTGAAATAAATCACTGATATGCTCCTCCACGATAAAACTGAAATCTTTGGCCGAAATGCTAAGAAGAACCTGGTTCTCCTTAAAAATGTAACTCGCAATCTTGCTGTCTTCCGAGGTGTTGGTGTCGATCAGCGTACCATCTTCCTTTGGATTAATGAAACTCTTAATCCACAATGGGATTTCCTTGTTTTCGAGCGGTTTGATTGTCTTGGTATGGATAACACTAGCACCATAGTAGCTCAACTCCACAGCCTCTCGGTAGCTAATGTTTGGTAACAATTCTGCATTATTGAAATATTTTGGGTCAGCATTCAATACGCCATCAACATCTTTCCAAATGATCACAGCTTTGGCGTCTAAACAATAGGCAAAGATGGCCGCACTGAAGTCCGATCCTTCTCTACCCAATGTGGTCATACGGTTATGGTCGCCACCACCAATAAAACCTTGGCTAACCACAATGTCAGATTTCTTCCATTCCCATGCGCTCACTACACGTTGTTGAGTAAGGTCCCAATTTATCGAGGCTGCCTGATAATTATTGTCGGTGTGAATGAGTTTTCGAGCATCAAGCCAATCATTCTTCATGCCTTGATGCTTCAGAAAGGCGGAGATGATCTTGGTCGATAAAATTTCCCCAAGCGAAACGATTTGATCATAGAGAAAGTCGTAGTTGCCATTGGTGTCAGCTTCCAGAAAAGCAAAAGCATATGTCTTGACTTTTTCCAAAGCCACATGAGCATCACATTTTTCGGAAATCAATGAGCTTAAGAGTTGTTCATGCTCATCAAAGATTGCTTCGAGCGGCCGTTTCCAATCTTTATCTGCTGTGAATGCTTGAACTGCAGTTTCCAGCTTATTTGTAGTTTTTCCAATGGCGCTGACTACTACGAAAAGCTCATCATCCTGGTGGTTAGAAATAATAGAATGAAGATTCCTGATTCCATCAGCATCCTTGACTGAAGCCCCTCCGAATTTGAACACTTTCATCTAACGAAAATGCTTGAATAATTCGAGCTTTTCAATCAAAGATGAAAAAGTAAACCACATGCAAGCGTCAATAGCGTTAAGGTGGTTTTATCTGAAATAAAAAAGACCACTAACTGGTGGCTTTTTCTCTCTGTGTAGGGCTACTTTTAGTGTACGAGAAACTTCTCAACGTGTATTCCTGAGTCCTTGTCAATAATCTGCACTAGGTAAGCACCTTCATTGTATCCGTCAGTCGAAACTTCTGCCAATTGAGCATTGTTCTAAATTATTTTTTCCTGCGCTACCCGGCCAGCGAAGTCAATGATTCGCATTATTTTTTCCTGCGAGCTTATTTCTGAAAACTGAAGGGGAAGTAACTCGGATGCAGGATTAGGGGACAGGTTAAATCCACTATTTTTTTGGTGAAGCTTATGATATTCCCTATGCACCAACATATTCCAAGATAGTTTCCTTTATCTAATCAAATGTATAACTCCGTATTTTCTAACAATCTATTACCTAAATTGTTAAGCTATCTAAAACATGAAAAGACTCTTACTATCTGTTTTACTCATACCTGTTTTGATCCTTTCTTGCAGCCAAGGGAATGACGATGACAACACTGAAAGTATTGATGAGAAAGCTAATGAGCGATATGACTCGTCGCTCGATGAGAAGTGAAGCCAGTTTGCCGGGCCGATTTTAAACCCTGTGGAGATGAATATGCCAAGTCAGGCGGAAGTTCAGTTGGACTATAAAATGGATGAGGACGAGGTGAATAATGCGGTGGCGTTCCTCGAAGCATTAAAAGGTGAGGTGCCAGAACAGTATCAATCTAGTCTACTGGCTGCTAATGAGTTGGAGCCGATGGAAGAATAGCACACCCCATCTTACCATTTCGGCCAACACCAATAATACGATTACCAACGATCACGCAGCTGAAAAAGCCTTGGTCAGATAAAGTCTGCCAGCTTTTACCTGCATCATAGCTGATGTCGGTTCCGCTTCGTCCGGTGGCAATAGCCATTGTTTCACTATCAGAAATTGCGACACAAGAACGGTATCCAGCAGGCGCTGGGCAGGGGAACTTCCATGTTGAGCCACCATCAATTGAATATGCGGCATTGCGAGTACTATTGGTAGAATCAACATAGTCGCCACCCACAATAATTCCGATGGAATCGTTTGAGAAATCCATGGAAAAAATTCCAGCACTTGTTGCGCTTCTTAATGGGGTTGATGCGCTAGTCCAAGTTGAGTCTTTGAATGATAATACGCGCGAAGCTGACCCTCCGGTGGCAATGAATGCTTTTGTTTTAGTCGTGACGATGCCAGTGCCGCTAGCTGCAAATCCTGCTTCACCTTCGTTCATTTGTGGAGTACTAAACGAATCTAAGGCGATCCATGTTTGCCCTGAATCATTGGATTTAAGCAGCGTCATTCGACCATTGATTGGGTCACCGTAAGCCATACCTTTTGCACCAGAAAAATCCATACCGTTAAAGAAAATATTACGATTGGTGTCCTCATAGCTTAGGCTCCATTTTTTGCCACCATCGTTGGTCCAAAATATTTTTACTCCATTTCCCGAACTCATCACGGCAGCATGATGCGCATCAAATCCCTCTGTATCACGAAAGTCGACACCGGCACAGTTTGGCACAGCGTGTGACGTCCAGACTTCCCCGGAGTCAGCACTGCGCAATACTTCTCCATCAGTTCCGCTGGCCCAGATAATGCCGCAATTTGTAGCATCTAGACCCCTAAGGTTAGCACTTGTAACACGCTCTACCGTTTCCCACACAAATGCATTTGCATCATTTTGCACCTTATCATTTCTTGATGCGGCTTGATCAAACGCCCAAAGTGTGATTGCAATGGAAATTATAGCAATGGATGGAGCTTTTCTAGACAAGGCTATTTAAGATAAGTATCGAGCCAATCGTAAAACTCGCGATGCCACATCACTCCATTTTGTGGCTGTAATACCCAATGGCCTTCATCAGGAAAGTACAATAGTTTACTCGGTATGTCTTGTAATTGAGCTGCAGTAAAGGCCTCCAGACCTTGGTTCAGCGGTACTCTAAAGTCGAGCTCGTTGTGAATCACCATTATGGGTGTGTCCCAATTACCAATCATTCGGTGAGGGCTGTTTTTCTCATATGCCGCGCTCATATTGGGCTCCCAATATGGCCCACCTATATCCCAATTCGCGAAGAATAATTCTTCGGTACTGGCATACCAACTTTCTAGATTGAACAGACCACAATGGCTTATAAAGCACTTGAATCGACCTTCGTGAATGCCTGCTAAATAATAAACGGAGTATCCGCCATAGCTTGCGCCAACGGCACCCAATTTGTCGCTATCAACATACGATTCCTTAGCGATTTCATCGATGGCGCTCAAATAATCTTTCATGGCCTGTCCGCCCCAGTCTTTAGATATCGCATCGTTCCATTCTTGTCCAAAGGT